>Ga0247734_1000007_pt1 | contig 288297 bp, 226 predicted proteins | sample UWRJL103311B2_FD_180933 | JGI IMG/M metagenome (GOLD analysis project Ga0247734, IMG submission 180933) | Plant litter microbial communities from Arlington Agricultural Research Station in Wisconsin, United States - UWRJ-L103-311B-2 | ecosystem: Environmental > Terrestrial > Plant litter >...
AAAGACGTCGACGGTATCCTGCAACGTCGCATGGACGAAGTCATCGACGGCGAGTACCAGAACTACAAAGCCAAAGACGGCGCGTTCGTACGTGAACACTTCTTCAACTCGCCTGAACTCAAGGCGATGGTTGCTGATCTGTCCGACGACGAAATCTGGAAGCTCAACCGCGGTGGCCACGACCCGTACAAAATGTACGCGGCGTACCATCAAGCCGTTAACCACAAGGGTCAACCGACCGTGGTTCTGGCCAAGACCATCAAAGGTTATGGCACCGGCGCCGGCGAAGCGAAGAACACTGCGCACAACACCAAGAAGGTTGATGTCGACAGCCTGCGTCACTTCCGTGACCGCTTCGACATCCCGGTCAAAGACGACCAGCTCGAAGCCCTGCCCTTCTACAAGCCGGAAGAAGGCAGCGCCGAAGCCCGTTACCTGAGCGAGCGTCGCGCCGCACTGGGCGGTTTCGTGCCACAGCGTCGCGCTCAAAGCTTCAGCCTGCCGACCCCGCCACTGGAAACCCTCAAGGCAATCCTGGACGGCTCCGGCGACCGCGAAATCTCCACCACCATGGCCTTCGTGCGGATCCTCTCGCAACTGGTCAAGGACAAGGAAATCGGGCCGCGCATCGTACCGATCATCCCGGACGAAGCCCGTACCTTCGGTATGGAAGGCATGTTCCGCCAACTGGGCATCTACTCGTCCGTCGGCCAGCTCTACGAGCCAGTCGATAAAGAACAAGTGATGTTCTATCGCGAAGACAAGAAAGGCCAGATTCTCGAAGAAGGCATCAACGAAGCAGGCGCCATGTCCTCCTTCATTGCGGCCGGTACTTCGTACTCCAGCCACAACCAGCCGATGATTCCGTTCTACATCTTCTACTCGATGTTCGGTTTCCAGCGTATCGGTGATTTGGCATGGGCCGCTGGCGACAGCCGCACCCGTGGCTTCCTGATCGGCGGCACCGCCGGCCGTACCACCCTGAACGGCGAAGGTCTGCAGCACGAAGACGGTCACAGCCACATCCTGGCTTCGACCATCCCGAACTGCCGCACCTTCGACCCGACTTACGGTTACGAGCTGGCAGTGATCATCCAGGACGGCATGCGCCGGATGTTCGAAGAACAGCAGGACGTTTTCTACTACCTGACCGTGATGAACGAATCCTACGCCCAGCCAGCCATGCCGGCCGGTGTCGAGGAAGGTATCGTCAAGGGCATGTACCTGCTCGAAGAAGACACCAAGGAAGCGGCGCACCACGTCCAGTTGCTGGGCTCGGGCACCATCCTGCGTGAGGTTCGCGAAGCGGCGAAAATCCTGCGTGACGAATTCAACATCGGCGCCGATGTCTGGAGCGTTACCAGCTTCAACGAACTGCGTCGCGACGGCCTGGCCGTAGAGCGCAGCAACCGCCTGCACCCTGGCCAGAAGCCAGCTGTAAGCTACGTTGAAGAATGCCTCGCTGGCCGTAAAGGTCCGGTGATTGCATCGACCGACTACATGAAACTGTTCGCTGACCAGATCCGTCAGTGGGTTCCGACCAAGGAATACAAAGTCTTGGGCACTGACGGTTTCGGCCGCAGCGACAGCCGCAAGAAACTGCGTAACTTCTTCGAAGTCGACCGCAACTTTGTTGTGCTGGCCGCTCTGGAAGCCTTGGCTGATCGTGGCGATATCGAACCTAAAGTGGTGGCAGAAGCCATCGTCAAGTTCGGCATCGACCCTGAGAAACGCAACCCACTGGATTGTTAAGAGTCTGCTTCGAGATCGTATAGCGCGCTGAAAAGGAGCGGCAAAGCAGCCAGAGATGCGGAATTTACAGACGTAAATGAGCATTGAAGGCTGTTTTGTCGTAACTGACTTACACAGCGCAATCGAGAGTGAACAGGTTCTCCGAAGGAGAGACATTGTGAGTGAGCTAATTCGCGTACCCGACATCGGCAACGGTGAAGGTGAAGTCATTGAGTTGATGGTCAAGGTCGGTGATCGCATCGAAGCCGACCAGAGCGTTCTGACGCTGGAGTCCGACAAGGCGAGCATGGAAATCCCTGCTCCCAAGGCGGGCGTCATCAAGACCATGAAGGTCAAGCTGGGCGACCGCCTGAAAGAAGGCGACGAGCTGTTCGAGCTGGAAGTCGAAGGCGAAGCGGCTGCCGCTCCGGCCGAAGCTGCTGCACCTGCTGCTGCACCTGCTGCGGCTGAAAAGCCAGCTGAAGCCGCTCCAGCACCGGCCGCCGCGCCTGCTGCTGCCGCTGCTGAAACCGTGCAAGACATCCACGTCCCGGACATCGGCTCGTCGGGCAAAGCCAAGATCATCGAACTGATGGTCAAGGTCGGCGACACCATCGCCGCTGATCAATCGCTGATCACCCTGGAATCCGACAAGGCCAGCATGGAGATCCCGTCTCCCGCCGCAGGCGTTGTGGAAGCCATCAGCGTCAAGCTGGACGACGAAGTCGGCACCGGCGACCTGATCCTGAAATTGAAAGTGGCGGGCGCTGCACCGGCTGCTGCACCGGCTCAAGCTTCTGCAGCGCCTGCTGCGGCACCGGCCAAGGCTGAAGCTGCACCGGCTGCTGCTGCTGCTGCTGCGCCAAAAGCAGAAGCACCTGCTCCAGCCCAAACCGCTGCTCCTGCCAAAGACGGCGCCAAGGTTCATGCAGGCCCGGCGGTTCGCCAGCTGGCCCGTGAATTCGGCGTTGAGCTGAGCGCTGTCAGCGCCACCGGCCCACACGGCCGTGTGTTGAAAGAAGACGTGCAGGTTTACGTCAAGGCCATGATGCAGAAGGCCAAGGAAGCTCCAGCGGGCGGCGCAAGCGGCGGCGCGGGCATCCAGCCGATCCCTGAAGTCGACTTCAGCCGTTTCGGCGAAATCGAAGAAGTACCGATGACCCGCCTGATGCAACTGGGCGCCACCGGTCTGCACCGCAGCTGGCTGAACATTCCCCACGTCACGCAATTCGACCAGGCCGACATCACCGACCTGGAAGCTTTCCGCGTTGCGCAGAAAGCCGTTGCCGAGAAAGCGGGCGTCAAGCTGACCATCCTGCCTCTGTTGCTCAAGTCCTGCGCCTTCCTGCTCAAGGAACTGCCGGACTTCAACGCGTCCCTGGCGCCGAGCGGCAAAGCGATCATCCGCAAGAAGTACGTGAACATCGGCTTTGCCGTGGACACCCCGGAAGGTCTGCTGGTCCCGGTCATCAAGGACGTCGACAAGAAGAGCCTGCTGCAACTCGCTGCCGAAGCCGCTGTACTGGCCGAGAAAGCGCGCAGCAAGAAACTGTCGGCGAACGAAATGCAGGGCGCTTGCTTCACCATCTCCAGCCTCGGTCACATCGGCGGCACCGGCTTCACGCCGATCGTCAATGCGCCTGAAGTCGCGATCCTGGGTGTGTCCAAGGCAACCATGCAGCCAGTCTGGGATGGCAAAGCCTTCCAGCCGAAACTGATGCTGCCCCTGTCGCTGTCCTACGATCACCGCGTGATCAACGGCGCAGCCGCAGCGCGCTTCACCAAGCGCCTGAGCGACTTGCTCGCTGATATTCGTACGATCTTGTTGTAAACAGCTGGGGCACTCGCCCCTCCTGTAGGAGCGAACTTGTTCGCGAGGCGATATGTCAGGCAGTGATGTGTTTGATGTACCGCCCCCCTCGCGAACAAGTTCGCTCCTACAGATTCCGGCTATACCGTTACAGATTTCACCGAGCCAAACCGCTCGACCTCAACCCCGCCAATCTGGCGGGGCTTTTTTTGCCCGCGAAAGATGTTTCACCCTCGCGCGCCGCCCCAATCCCGAAAAGTATCGATTTAGAGCGTTTGTACCAAGTGGGTTACAGATCTACCGCATGCGGCCGAAACATTTATAGCACTAAGCCATCCTGCTCCCTTGTCAGCCAGTGCTGCATGATGCAACCTTGCCACACGCGATGCCCTACAGGCTCAGGCCAGCACGCGATCAGTATTACGGAAGCGAGTTTCCTTCATGAAAAGCCAACCTGATGCTGCCGGCCGATCGGCAGCCGAGGTAGTGACGCAATTACCGGTGCCCTCGCGGCTCGGCATGCTGCGTTTCGAACGGCTTAATGAAGCCAATTGGGCGCTGCTTTACCTCGATCCTAATTGTGAAAAACAGTTCGGCCTGGCTGCCGTGGAACTCTGCGCCTTGTTGGGCTCGCCCTACGCCAGCCTCATGGAGCCCGAAGCTCGCTATCAGTTGCATGACATCATTCAGTCGCAGCTGTCCAACGCCCCCCATTACACCGTGCATTACACCCTGCACACCGCTCACGGCGCGCTCAGCGTCATTGAAATCGGTGAAGCTTACAAACAGCACAACCGCCACTTGCTGCGCGGCTACTTGATGGTGGTCGACGGTCTGCCCGTTGATACCGAGCTGACCTCCGGGCCCGACCTGGAAACCCAGAACTCGCGCCTGCAGATCGCTCTGGAACTCAACCAGCGTGCGCAGCAGGAGCAACTTGAGCATCTTGAGCGGGTCCGTGCCCAGCAAGGGTTGATCCTGCACCTGGCTCGACAACGCTACAGCACCAGCAATGCGCTTCGCGAAGCCGCCGAACTGATCACTAAGAGCGCTTGCGAGATCTACGACATTTCGTGCGCCAGCATGTGGAGCCTGAACGGCCAGCGCCTGGATCCGATTGCCCAGTATCGACGCGAAACCAACGAACACTGCCTGCCGCTGCCGATTGATGTCAGCCTGTACCCCGGCTACCTGGAAGCGCTGCACAACAGCCGCGCGATTGACGCCCACGACGTGCTGCTGGACCCGCGAACCCGAGAAATGTTGTCGACGTTCGGCCCACGAGACATCAGCGCCATCCTCGATGCCAGTATTCGAGTCGATGGTCAGGTTGTAGGCGTGCTGTGCCTTGAGCAGAGCGGGGAGCCGCGCCCCTGGCAAGCCGACGAGATCGCCTTCGCCGGAGAACTCGCCGACCAATTCGCTCAGGTCATCAACAACCAGACCCGACGCACCGCCACCAGCGCGCTGCATTTGTTTCAGCGTGCCGTTGAGCAAAGTGCCAGCGCGTTTATGCTGGTCGACTGCGAAGGCCTGGTGGAATACGTGAACCCGAGTTTCACGGCGATCACGCAATACACCACCGACGAGGTTCACGGGCAAAAGCTGTCATCGCTGCCCGCACTGGAAAACCTCAGCGACCTCTTGCAGGACGCCAATTCCAGCCTGGCGAAAAGCAACAGCTGGCAGGGTGAATTCAAGAGCCGCCGGAAAAACCTCGAACCGTACTGGGCCCAGTTGTCGATCTCCAAGGTCTATGGCGACAACCGCGAGCTGACCCATTACATCGGCATCTATGAAGACATCACCCAGACCAAGCTGGCGCAGCAGCGCATCGAGCGCCTGGCGTACACCGACAACCTGACCAACCTGGGCAATCGCCCGGCGTTCATTCGCAATCTGGACGAGCGTTTTGATCGCGACAGCGACACGCCGATGAGCCTGCTGCTGGTGGACATCGACAACTTCAAGCGCATCAACGACAGCCTCGGCCACCAGACCGGCGACAAACTGCTGATCAGCCTCGCCCGTCGCCTGCGCAACACCTTGAGCCCGAGCGACATCCTGGCGCGTTTTGCCAGTAACGAATTCGCCGTATTGCTCGACCAGACCGACCTCGAAGCCGGGCAAAACATCGCCAGCCAGGTGTTGGCCACCCTCGACAAACCGATTTTCGTCGATAACCAACTGATCAGCGTGACCGGCTCCGTGGGCCTGGCCTGCGCGCCGTTGCATGGCCGCGATCCACAGACCCTGATGAAGAACGCAGGCCTGGCGCTGCACAAGGCGAAGGCCAACGGCAAACATCAGGTTCAGGTGTTCACCGAGGCACTCAATGCCGAAGCCAGCTACAAGCTGTTCGTCGAGAACAACCTGCGCCGCGCCCTGACCCAGAATGAGCTCGAAGTCTTCTACCAGCCCAAACTCTGCCTGCTGACCGGCCGCCTGATCGGCATGGAAGCACTGTTGCGCTGGAACCACCCGGAAAAGGGCATGATCCGCCCCGACCAGTTCATCAGCGTTGCCGAAGAAACCGGCTTGATCATCCCGATCGGCAAATGGGTGGCGCGCCAATCCTGCCGGATGAGCAAACAACTGACCGCCGCCGGTTTCGGCAACCTGCACGTGGCGATCAACGTCTCGCCCAAACAGTTTTCCGACCCGGAGCTGGTCAACGCCATCGCCACCATCCTCAAAGAGGAGCAGCTCGACGCCTCGCTGCTGGAGCTGGAGCTGACCGAAGGCCTGCTGCTCGAAGCCACCGAAGACACCCGCCAGCAACTGGATGCCCTGAAGAAAATGGGCCTGTCGCTGGCCATGGACGACTTTGGCACCGGCTATTCGTCGTTCAGTTACCTGAAAAAATTCCCCATCGACGTGATCAAGATCGACCGCAGTTTCATTCGGGATATCCCGGATGACCAGGACGACATGGAAATCACCTCGGCCGTGATCGCGATGGCTCACAACCTCAAGCTCAAGGTGGTCGCCGAAGGCATCGAAACCGCCGCCCAACTGGCGTTCCTGCGCCGCCATCGCTGCGACGTCGGCCAGGGTTACCTGTTCGACAAACCGATCCCTGGCGAGCAGTTGATCGAAAAACTGCGCCGCTACCCACGTGGCCCGTTGGCCTGACAGGCTTTCCTGTATCCGGCTATTTCGGGCACACTTGCTTTACCTGACAACCCGCAGCCCCTGTAGGAGCCAACTTGTTGGCGAGGCGGAATTCCTCTCACGCAGGTCCAAAGCCTCGCCAACAAGTTGGCTCCTACAGGGAATGTGTGCGGCTGACCACCACATCTGTCCTGCCACCCTCGCGGAAACTTCCATCCGCGCTCTTATCAAGAGGAAAAGGCTCATGGCTCTACGCTCGGAAATTCTCGTGAACAAAAACGTACTCCCCACCGCCGAACAAGCCCTGCCCGGTCGCGAAAGCCCAATGCCCCTGCCGGAAACCCACTTCGTCAACGGCAACCCGCTGCTGGGCCCTTTCCTCAGCAACGTGGACTTCGCCATCTTCGGTCTGGGCTGCTTCTGGGGTGCAGAACGACGCTTCTGGCAACGGGACGGCGTCGTCAGCACCGTCGTCGGCTATGCCGGAGGCTTCACGCCGAACCCGACCTACGAAGAAGTCTGCTCAGGCCTGACCGGGCACACCGAAGTGGTGCTGGTGGTCTACGAACCGGAAAAAGTCAGCTACGACGAACTGCTGACCCAATTCTGGGAACTGCACAACCCAACCCAAGGCATGCGCCAGGGCAACGACATCGGCACCCAATACCGCTCGGTCATCTACTGCACCACGCCAGAACAACTCGCCGCCGCCAAAGCCAGCGCAGCCGTGTACCAGGCAGAACTGACCAAAGCCGGGCTGGGCGAAATCACCACCGAAATCGACCAGGCGCCAACCGTGTTTTTCGCTGAGGCGTATCACCAGCAGTATCTGGCCAAGAATCCGCAGGGGTATTGCGGGATTGGGGGGACGGGGGTGTGTATGCCGGAGAGTTTGGCGGGGGATTGATTTGAAGCATTGCTCCCACTTAATTGTGGGAGCGAATTTATTTGCGAAGGCGTTTAGCCGGGGACATCATGCCTAAGAAGATGCGGTCATGCTTAAATGGAGTACCGATCAGGTCACCCCTTTGAAGTTTAACTCTGAGACAATTAGATATGAGCCGATTTTTTTGTCGAGCCGTCAGTGCTATTTATTCTGGAATATCGCGTAGCAAGCAATCACCTAACTACAGCAATATCTAGAACGCTGCACATAATTATTGCAACTTCAGAGCCGACGCGCTGAACTAGCAACTCAGTAAACCCCTTGCTTTTTACATTAAACATATCAAGCCTAAACACACTATTTAGCTACACCTTACTAAAAATAAATCTAAAGCAATCTACAGCAATTACATCCCCAACCGCTACAGATATGAGCAAATCGTGAATACGCTCAGAGCTCACAACACTAAACTCACACAATGAAGCATCGTACAGATTAACAGTCAGAAATTGGCGATCCAAAGAAACTCCATCAGCATTTAAAAACTCCACATAATTAGAGGTCAAATTCACCCACGAATAATAAAATGAGACCCCCTTGGCTGGTCTCTTTAAATGAATATTTAGAGTGCACCCAGAAATTTCCAATATTTGTCTTTCTCGCTGCCCTGGAATAGTAACACCTGTCGGTGGTGAGTAGTTAGTTACTGGAATAACTCTAGCTGCCCCTCCCGTCACCAGGGCCACTATAATCCTTGGCGTATCCAAAGGGCGCCCCACAACAATTGACTGGCTTGGAATAGCATCCAAATTTTCGGCTACAACAACTTCGATGTGGACGGAATAAGACCGGACTGGAAAGCGGATTCTAGTCCGCCCCCCATCAAACGACACCTCAAAGATCAACCTCAACTTTGAATCATCCTTCAACTCCTTCAGATTACCCAACGTCACTTTAGTACTAGGCTCCCCCGTCGAACCAATCGGCAAATCCTGCCACGCCGGATGCGCCCAGTTGTAAGCCGTCCCATCCGCCTTGGTCCCTTCGAACCGCAACGAAATCAACTGCCCAGCCTCAATAAACGGCCAAGGCTTGACCCGCAAATCTGCATCGCCGGTCAAAGCACCCACATCGAGACTCCCATCTTCGCTCGCCTGCAAAATCCTCGGCGCTTCCAGCACTGATTCCGCCAAGGTCTCAACGGTCAGGGGCAGCTCCCAAGAAGGTTTCCCGAAGCCATTACGCACCACGGCATAAAGCACCGGAATGGTTTTACCAATCACCGCCGCGACCGCCGAAGCCGGGACGGTAAAAGTCACACTACCAATGGCATTACCGGGTTGCGTTGATACAAGATTATCGAGGCCATTCCAGCTCAGCCCGATGGTGTCAGTGGGTTGCATATCGTCGTAGCTTACAACCACGGTCGCACCGCTGATGGCATCCATCGGGTTGAGGGTGCCGTCCGGGGCTTGGACGACAGTGGGCGGTTTCAGCTCCAGCTCAGCCTCAGCGACATTGATCACCCACTCGGCGGAGTCGCCCCCCCCCAGCGCATCACGAACGGTAAAAGCGTGCCGTCCCAACTCGACCGTTGCGGTGAAACCCCAGGTACCCAAGGAAATCACCGAAGCCGTTCTTAAAAGAGTCTGGTTGTCGAAGATGTACACAACCGTGTGTTGAGTCCCGGTGCCGGACAGGGTCAGCACGGTATCTGCCGTGGTCCCGCCGTTTGGGACGTCGCCTCCCAGGCTGTCGACAGCACTGGTAATCGCGGAGGCGAGAGGTCCCGGAGTGGATTGCAGTTGAATGTCCATAGTATCTGCCTGTATTGAGCAAAATAACTTCCCTGAAAATCGTGAGACGGGAGTCTCTGGATGCAAGTATTGCTAAAGAGGAACGTGTTAAATACTGTTAGAAGTGACAGTTGTCAGAATGTTTGGCTATCACGAAACCGGTCCTTCACTGCCAGACGTTATAGAGCGCGCGCGTTACGGGTCGCATTTGATCTTTCTATTGTGGCAAGGGGAAATCACTAGCACGCAGGTCCTAAAACCGGGAGAGGTGTTGATTACCTTGCAGGGGTGCTGTGTTTATCTGCAATTTCAAGCACACCAAAATTCCTGTCTGACCGGCTTTACCCGCGAGTAACTCTTACATCTAATACACGCGGTATTGCACATGACGGCCTCCCGGCGGAAGCAAGTCTACGAGCAGGTGCTACATATTTTTATACCGGAGGAGCGATGAAACCCGGCCAAGAACATTTAACTCCTGTAATATAACGCCCAAGAAGACTGTATACATCCCCCCAGAAGACTCAGAGGATCTAGAGGATCTCACTCAGACCAGAAAACACTATCGCAGGCGAACGTGCCAGTTCGTCCGCTCCAAGCCACGAGTCTTATACGCTCTATAAACTCTCCAGGCGGAGCGACAAAATCCATCACAGTTATTGGCCCACCATTCAACACATAAGACTTGTTATGCATATTTAATCCTTGAGCACTAACAACATCAATAAGGCAATGCATATCAGTAGCGTAGCTAATTGCCCACAGTGCCAGCACCACCCTTCTCCAACCCTGCCCCGGCAGTATCAACCAAACAAAGCAATTATAATTTTGGACGCTACTACTACTCAGAGACAGACACTGAAGCCCATGCTCTCCCTGCGGAACCCCTGCATTCCTTATGCTCAGATAATAAGAATTGGTGTATTTTATCGGGCTCAGTATTAGACCTGATGAAAGTGTCATATCCCGAGCAATAGCCCCAGGCGTTGCTTCCTCGAAATCCTCAAATCCTGAAGCCAGTTTAATAATGCTCAATACGCGAGCTGGAAATAGCACTTTCGTAACACCGCCATCAAACGACACCTCAAAGATCAATCTCAGACTTGAACCATCCTTCAACTCCTTCAAATCACTCAACGCCACCGTAGTACTAGGCTCCCCCGCCGAACCAATCGGCAAATTCTGCCAGGTCGGATGCGCCCAGTTATAAGCCGTCCCATCCGCCTTGGTCCCTTCGAACCGCAACGAAATCAACTGCCCAGCCTCAATAAACGGCCAAGGCTTGACCCGCAAATCTGCATCGCCGGTCAAAGCACCCACATCGAGACTCCCATCTTCGCTCGCCTGCAAAATCCTCGGCGCTTCCAGCACTGATTCCGCCAAGGTCTCAACGGTCAGGGGCAGCTCCCAAGAAGGTTTCCCGACGCCATTACGCACCACGGCATAACGCACCGGTATGGTTTTACCAATCACCGCCGCGACCGCCGAGGCCGGGACGGTAAAGGTCACGCTGCCAATGGTACTGCCGGGCTGCGGCTGAACAAGATCGTCGAGGCCATTCCAGCTCAGCCCGATCGTGTCAGTGCCTTGCATCCCGTCGTAGCTCACTACCACCGTTGCACCGCTGATGGCATCCATCGGGTTGAGGGTGCCATCCGGGGCTTGGGCGACAGTGGGCGGTTTCAGATCCAGCTCCGCCTCAGTGACATTGATCACCCACTCAGCGGAGTCGCCACCCGCCAGCGCATCACGGACGGTAAAAGCGTGCCGCCCCAACTCGACCGTTGCGGTGAGCTCCCAGGTACCCAAGGAAATCACCGAAGCCGTCCTTAAAAGAGTCTGGCTGTCGAAGATGTACACAACCGTGTGTTGAGTCCCGGTGCCGGACAGAGTCAGAACGGTATCTGCCGTGGTCCCGCCGTTTGGGACGTCGACTCCCAGGCTGTCGACAGCCTTGGTGATCGCGGAGGCTAGAGGTCCCGGAGTGGATTGAAATTGAATGTCCATAGTTTCTGCCTGTATTGAGCAAAGTCGCTTCCCTGAAAATCGTGAGACGGGTGCCTCTGGATGCAAGTATTGCTAAACAGCAACGCGCTAAATACTGTCAGAAATCACAGTAGTCAGAATGCTTGGCTATCACGTAGCTTAGTGTTTATTGCCAGGCGCTATAGAGAGTGCGCATTATGCATAGCCCGTTCTGTAGATCGCCAGTTGTGGCGAGGCGGAATTCCTGACCAAAGAATCCGCAGGGGTATTGCGGGATTGGGGGGACGGGGGTGTGCATGCCAGCGAGTTTGGCGGGGAATTGATTTTAAGCATTGCTCCCACTTAATTGTGGTAGCAAATTTATTCGCGAATGTGGTCTTCCAGACATCGTTATCGGTCAGGGAGACCACCTGTTCCAGGTTAAATTCGCTCTCACAAAAACGTCCAGCTCTTAATAGCAGGCAACTGGGGAGAAGCGCGAGCACCGCGCAATTAAAAAACTTACGATCCAACTACCATGGCTCGCACTCCTATTAATCACGTAGTGCTTTATAGGCAATCTGATTTATAACTGCATCACACTGCCCATCTAAAGCTATCGAATGCTATGAATCCAAAACCTCTGCTCGTACCATCAATATATAATTGCCTTACTTTCTTTCCTGGTGGGGCGGTGTACTCCACTGGCAATCGACCCTCTGAAGGCACATCATACCGTACATTGAGTGAATTACCATCATCAACATAATAGAAGCTTACCCTAAGTGTTAGTGCCGGTTCGTTATCCACGGCCCACACAGTAAATCTGACAGTATTGCTCGGCACATCCAATATGAACTGTCCTTGACTATAAGGTTGACTATTCGCTTCAATAGATAAGTATTGAAATCCGTGCTCATCTTGCTGGCTACTCGCGCGAACTATCGCCCAGTGCAGGGGCACAACACCGACATTCTTTCTCACTAAAAGCCTCAGTCCAGAGGGAAAAAGCAGATCTGACCCAACCGGTAATAACATTGGCGTAGCCTCCTCGAAACCCTCGAATCGAAAAGCACGTTGGGCAACGCTCAATGTTCGCAGAGGAAATAATATCTTGGTTAATCCTCCGTCGAACGATACTGCAAAGATCAACGTCAGCCTTGAACCATCCTTCAACGCTTTCAGATCACCCAACGCCACCGTAGTAGTCGGCTCCCCCGCCGAACCAATCGGAAAATCCTGCCAGGTCGGATGCGCCCAGTTATAAGCCGTACCATCCTCCTTAGTCCCCTCGAACCGCAACGATATCTGCTGCTCTACCTCAATAAACGGCCAAGGCCGGACTGTCAGATCTGCATCGCCAGTCAGTGCGCTGACGTCCAGATTAAGATCATCGGTCGCCTGCAAAATCCTCGGCGCTTCCAGCACAGAGTCCGCCAAGGTCTCAACGGTCAGGGGAAGTTCCCAGGAAGGCTTAGCCACGCCATTACGCACCACGGCATAAAGCACCGGAATGGTTTTACCAATCACCGCCGCGACCGCCGAAGCCGGGACGGTAAAAGTCACACTACCAATGGCATTACCGGGTTGCGTTGATACAAGATTATCGAGGCCATTCCAGCTCAGCCCGATGGTGTCAGTGGGTTGCATATCGTCGTAGCTTACAACCACGGTCGCACCGCTGATGGCATCCATCGGGTTGAGGGTGCCGTCCGGGGCTTGGACGACAGTGGGCGGTTTCAGCTCCAGCTCAGCCTCAGCGACATTGATCACCCACTCGGCGGAGTCGCCACCCCCCAGCGCATCACGAACGGTAAAAGCGTGCCGTCCCAACTCGACCGTTGCGGTGAGCTCCCAAGTACCCAAGGAAATCACCGAAGCCGTCCTTAAAAGCGTCTGGTTGTCGAAGATGTACACAACCGTGTGTTGAGTCCCGGTGCCGGACAGAGTCAGAACGGTATCTGCCGTGGTCCCGCCGTTTGGGACGTCGCCTCCCAGGCTGTCGACAGCCTTGGTGATCGCGGAGGCTAGAGGTCCCGGAGTGGATTGAAATTGAATGTCCATAGTTTCTGCCTGTATTGAGCAAAGTCGCTTCCCTGAAAATCGTGAGACGGGAGTCGATGGACACAAGTATTGCTAAAGAGCAACGCGCTAAATACTGTCAGAAATGACAGTAGTCAGAATGTTCGACTATCACGTAGCTCAGAGTTTATTACCCGGCGCTATAGAGAGTACGCGTTATGCATAGCCCGATCTGTAGGTCGCCAGTTGTGGCGAGGCGGAATTCCTGACCAAATAATCCGCAGGGGTATTGCGGGACTGGGGGGACGGAGGTGTGTATGCCGGCGAGTTTGGCGGGGAATTGATTTTAAGCATTGCTCCCACTTAATTGTGGGAGCGAATTTATTCGCGAAGGCGTTTGGCCGGATAGAGTACCTGTCTAAGAAAATGCAGTCACGCTTAAGTGGAGTACCACTCGGGTCGCTCCTTGAAGAGTCAGCGCCAAAGCAACTAATCTACGCAGGCCTGAATAAGATCATATCAATCTTCGATATAGGCTTGCTCGCGGAAGACAGCCTGTTGACGTGATGCTAATTCCAAATCGGAAACGCCATGATATCGCCTCGCCCTACAGCTCACCCACCTTCGACAGTAATTTAGCTTAGACCGGTATTATATTAACCATCACAAACTTTAGGACGATGTTATTCCGACCAACTAAAGCTATCACAAGCTACAGCTCCAGCCTGAGAATACCCATTCATATCAAAATAAATATAAGTTGCAATCCTGCCAGCCGGGGCTATATATTCCACCAATATTCTACTCTCTGTTAATACATGCTCAGTATGCCCCCAGTACCCATGAGAATCGTATACAGCTGAACTACATTTCAAATTACCACCCGACATAGAAGCGACCCACAATGTAAATTTCAGCTTCTTGAAATCACCCACAGGCAAGTAGACTCCCACGATAGAACCTTCAGTACCATTGTGATTTAGTGATAAATACTGAAACCCGTGCTCGCCTTGCTGGCTTCCAGCGCGAACAATAGTTGCAGCCGGAAATGACAAATTCTCATCCCGGAACAGACTAAGCCCCGAGGGAAGAATCAGATGAGCATTGAAAGGTAGAGGTCCCGGGATAGCTGACTCAAATCCTTCAAAGCCTGATGCGAGTTGAATCACACTCAACACGCGCACTGGAAATGGCACTTTCGTAACGCCACCATCAAACGACACCTCAAAGATCAACGTCAGACTTGAGCTATCCTTCAATTCCCGCAGATGACTTAACGCCACAGTGGTACTCGGCTCCCCCGGCGAACTAATGGGCAGGTTTTGCCACGTCGGATGCGTCCAGGTGTAAGCCGAACCATCAGCCTTGGTGCCCTCAAACCGCAACGATATCTGCTGCCCCGCATCAATAAACGGCCAAGGCCTGACCTTCAGCTCGGCATCACCCGCCAATGCGCGAACATCGAGACTGCCATCTTCGCTCGCCTGCAAAATCCTCGGCGCTTCCAGCACTGATTCAGACAACGTCTCAACGGTCAGGGAAAGCTCCCAAGAAGGTTTCCCGACGCCATTACGTACCACGGCATAAAGCACCGGTATGGTTTTACCAATCACCGCCGCGACCGCCGAAGCCGGAATGGTAAAGGTCACACTGCCAAGGGTACTGCCGGGCTGCGGCTGCACAAGATTGTCGAGGCCATTCCAGCTTAGCCCGATGGTGTCAGTGGTTTGCATATCGTCGTAGCTCACTACCACCGTTGCACCGCTGATGGCATCCATTGGGTCGAGGATGCCGTCCGGGGCTTGGACGACAGTGGGCGGTTTCAGATCCAGCTCAGCCTCAGCGACATTGATCACCCATTCGGCGGAGTCGCCACCCGCCAGCGCATCACGAACGGTAAAAGCGTGCCGCCCCAACTCGACCGTTGCGGTGAGCTCCCAAGTACCCAAGGAAATCACCGAAGCCGTTCTTAAAAGAGTCTGGTTGTCGAAGATGTACACAACCGTGTGTTGAGTCCCGATGCCGGACAGAGTCAGCACGGTATCTGCCGTGGTCCCGCCGTTTGCGACGTCGACTCCCAGGCTGTCGGCAGCCCCGGTAATCGCGGAGGCGAGAGGTCCCGGAGTGGATTGAAATTGGATGTCCATGGTGTTGAATTCCCTTTATGAAGGCGGCCTCACTGACAACATCGTGCTATCAGGCTTACGAAGGACAGCATTTAAACCACTCTGCTAACCGACAACCCGCAATACGGTATACAACGACTCGACCAGCAAGCCCGTGTCATTCGCCGCATAGTAATTGATCCATACATCACCCCCTACCTCGGTTCGGTCCAGCATTCCTCGCCACATATATACAAACTCTTCATATTCATGCACGACAAACGAAACGGTAGCAATCAGGTTTCCATCACGCCCATAACTACTCCAGCGCGCAGCCCAATCGACCCGTCGTGGAAACTCGATTTTCAGGCCTTCCTCTGGCACTTTATTGGGGTTGAACTCGCCACCTATTGCGTCGGGCACGGTCACAGGGGGATTAGCGACAAGACGGTCCGGAATATAAACCTGTGCCACAGAGGAGCGCTGCACCAGACCGTCCACCTGTAGCACTTCATAATAAACATCGCACACTGCGCTCCCATCAGGGATGAGGTTATCCAGCAGTACCTTTTTGGGGAGCATTACATCAATACAGCGGCCAGCCTCCATAACTGAAGCCTTAATTCTGTATGTGGTTCTGCCTTCCCAGACGAGGGTAATTTCCTGCCCGGCGAACATTCCGTCAAAGGAACTGATACGAACAACTGCGCCTCGCTCAGCTACAGCGCAGGGATAAAGCCATCGGCTTTCAGGGCCTGTTTCCATTACAGCTGGAGCAAGAGGCGCTAAGCCAGGCGGTCTAGTAACAACTCCGGGCACCTCTTTAAACTTCCGACTACTGGCAAGTTCAGTACTATTTTTATTTTTCATAGTGATGACTCTCAGCTGTTAGACATGCGTTCTTCCGTGCGTGTGGGTTTCGACCAGTCGGTTACACACAGAACAGCATGTAAGGCTTGAACAGTAGGTTGGCATTATTTAATGCTTAATGCGTAGTCATTGGCCCGAGCTTCGCCACGGGGCGCGGCCGCGGATTTACCTGACGTTGCTCTGGTGCTGGAGGGTGTGTACCACGACGGTATTTGCCCGACTGGACGTTTCATTTTTTGGTCACTCGCTGGAATGATTAGTCTTGATAACCATAGAGAGCGAGTGAGTTGGCGACTACTGTCATAAATGACAGTAGTTAGATTGATTGGCTCTTTGGGAAGTGGCCAGAATGAGGATGTGATCTATTACGTCGGGGCGGCTTTAGCCACAAGGTCTTAACAGCCAGCCCATCACTCCGCAATCAACCAGTCCATTTTCCAGTCACCCTTGGTCTGCCCAAGCTTCTGCGCCAGATACGGCAGCAGTTCGCGCAGTTCTTCTTCCAGGCCCCAGGGCGGGTTGGCGATAACCAGGCCTGAGCCGTTCAGGCTGGCGGGTGTGTCCAGCGGATGCACGTACAGCTCGACACGCAGCAATTTGGGCGCGCCGGTTTCAGCCAGGTCTTGGTAGAAACGCTTGAGCGAACGCTGGTCTTTGACCGGATACCAGATGGCCGCTACGGTCTGGCGCATGCGGCCGATGGTTTCCTTGAGGGCCACGGCGCAGCGCTTCATTTCGTCGAGCTGTTCGAAGGGCGGATCGATCAGCAGCACGGCCCGCTTCTCGCCGACCGGCAACAGCGCGCGCGGCACATGCCAGCCTTCGCCCAGATGCACGGCGACGCGGCGGTCGCCTTTCATGTTTTCTTTCAGCAAACGGCCGTCTTCAGGGTGCTTCTCGTTGAGCAGCACGCGGTCGTTAGCGCGGGTCGAGCGGCGGGCGATTTCCGGCGAGCCAGGGTAATAACGCAGTTCGCCATCGGGGTTCATGTCATGCAGCAGCTGCATATAGTCGGCCGCCAATGCAGGCAAATCCGGTGCGTCCCACAGGCGGGCGATGCCTTCCAGGTATTCGCCCGTGCGGCTGGCCTGATCACCTTTGAGGTCATACAGCCCGAGCCCGGCGTGGCTGTCGATATAGGCGAACGGCTGCTCCTTACGTGCCATCAGGGCAAACAAGCGAGTCATGATCAGGTGTTTGAGCACATCGGCGTGGTTGCCGGCATGGAAGGCGTGGCGGTAATTCATGGCAGCTCCTCGAAGGCTGCGCAGTTTAGCAAAAGCGAGCGGCACAGATCAGGTCAAACGCTGCGCGGGGCGCAATCAGGCAAAGGTGAAGTTATCGACATACAACCAGTCCGTTCCCGGATTCACGGTGACCACCAGCGTTTTAATCCTGCGATCAGGACTGACAATGTCCTGCCAGGCGGCAAAATCGGCGCCGAATTCCAGTTTGCGTTCGACTATGAGATCACCCCGCTCATCAATACAGGCAAGGTAGGGAATTTCGACATTAAAATCGCTTGCCTTGGCAAATGCACCAAAGGTGATTTTATGGACCGGCGACTTCAGCTCAAAGCGTATCGAGCTGTCATCCGCAAATGAAATAGCCTTCTCAGTCACAATGGGCGCGGCAACAGAATCCGTTATCAAACTGGCATCTTTGCCTATTGAGGTAACGAACATCGAGGGAAATTCCACAGCAGTATTCGCGGGAATAACACCCACTTTGCCCGTCTCGAAATCTTCTCCCTCATAAATGACAGTGAAGGTTCTGACGCCCGATTCAGGAAGGCTCCCGTACAGACCTCGCGCTTTGAGGCGATAGCCCTTGAACCTCAGCGAGGACAAATCAACCGTCCAATGGCCACCGGTCGCTGTGACGGTAGCCAGTATTTCTGCTCTATCCAGAATCTCCACCTGCTGATCGATGGCAGCGGTGCCCTCGAGGGTCACGGTGGTATCAAAGGTGCTGCCGCCCTCGACGACCTCGCCTTTGGAATCCAGTACCCGGGTAATAACAGGTGCCACCGCAACGACCACTGTCACCACCCAGGCCTCGTCCGAGAAACGAATGGTGTAACTGTGGCGGCCTTCGAGGGCTGCAACTGACTTCCTCCATTCCCCCTTCTCATTCACCAACGCCAAGGCGATGGGCGTATCGTTATCCGCGATGATCACCCCCGTGTCGGCCGTGCCAGTGCCCGAAAGGGTCAGCACGGTATCTTCGGTGGTTCCATTGTTGGGTATTGGCCTGTTGTCACTGTCTACGACGCCAGTGATAGCGGGTATGAGAGAAGGCTCATTGGGACGCATGGCAATCACCTTTGAAAACTAAACATCGCATGCCGGGAAACCCGCATACCTGACAGCAGTGGCAATGTTTAAACCAATCGGCGATGACGAAAGCGAAGTACAGAACCCGCAACGCCGCGTACGAGCGCGCTTGCCCGCGACCCCGCTGGTTCAGGCGCTATATCGCGCGCGCTCGACAAGCTCACCACTGGCTCCAGTACCCATTACGCTCTTCTGCGGTCACGCTGGCTGGCTGTTCCACTACCGTCGGCAGCTCAATAGTGATTTCCCAAGACGGTGAAATATCACCCTCGCTGGTGCACACGCTGAAGCTGTGGACGCCCTTCGAGGCATCGCAGGTCCCGGACCAGGCGCCTCCACTCCCCACCACGGTAGTGCGCACCAGTTCGCCATGGTCCAGAATGAACATTTTCCTGTTCGACGGTCCCTGGCCGAAAAGCATCAGGCCGGGGTGCGAGGCAGTCCCGGGGTTCGCCAGAGAGTTGCAGCGCTCATCGACCACACGGGTTATTGCGGCAGGGACAAAGACGGCGGGTTGGGAGAAAGTATTCATTGTTCACCTGCATTGGCTTACGGCAGTTCCTGACAACTGCTTTATGTCAGCACGATGACTAGTGTGCAGTATCGCCCATGCGACGATTGATTGGCGAGGTTAAAAAACAGAATTACTTATATATATCGGCAATTACCAATTAGCAAAACTCTATATTTTGTTCTAGCAACAAACCTCCACATCGCCATAGCAGTCGTGGGACCGGGCTTGGCCAAGTAAGCGCCTGGCGCTGCACCGCGCAGATGGCGGTGCGGGCACCTCTCTGGCTGAAGCGGGTACCACAGTCCAACGCCATACTCCGAGGGACCGATTTTAGCTGGTCAAACTCAAGGCGCTACCGACTTCACCCACCTCCCATCCCCACAAACGCCATACCGATAAAATTTCATACTTCACTTGATAACGCTCCATAAAACAAGTCGCTGGACGAATCTGGGCCAAGCGAAACATAAACCCCTTACATTGAAAAAGTAAAATTATCAACGTACGCAGCACTTACGACTGTATTATCAACCGATGACGTGGCAATTTTTATTTGTTGCACCTTAGTTCCAGAAAAATCAAATTCCAACCAATCGAATTTATGATCATCTGAAAACGTAAAAGTGCGAACCAACTGTTGCTGCTCACCGTAAAATTCAAAAACCACGGGACCATCCCGACCGTAGAGACTGGCTCCAAATCTGACCCTGCCGACTGGGTTTTTAAAACTTAAAACAACAATACCCCTAATACTCAAACTCTTTCCGACTATGTACGGGAGACCACTCATGCTCCCCCCTAAATATATACTTCCAACAATGGCCGTCACAGTCATTGATGGGAGAACCCGCGACTGGCCTGTCGGGATGAATTCCTCAATCGCCGTCTCAAAGTCCTCGCCCCAAGGTATCAGGTTGAAACCCCGCGCTGCCGATTCCGGATTACTGCCATACAGCCCCCGAGCTTTGAAGCTGTAGGCTTTGACTGCCAGCCCGCTCAAAGGCAAGGTCCAAGTCCCATTGGTGGCGGGCACGGTTCCTTTTAGCGTGGTGCCGTCGTAGATCTCCACTTGCTGCCCTGCCACGGCTGTCCCGGTCAGGGTCACGCTGGTGCTGAAGGTCGTGCCACCTGCCGGGATTTCAACGTCGGCGTCATCTTTGATGCTCTCAATAGTCGGAGCAGTTGCCACTGCAGCGGTCAGGGTCCGTATGTTCGAAACCGGATTATTTCCATAACGGGCGCGCACCTGAAAGTTGTGTCGACCTGCGTTTAAACCCGTCACACGCTGCGTCCACAAACCGTTCGTATCCACAAGCACATCGCCTATGGAAGCACCGTTATGAAGAAACTCCAGAGTTTTGCCCGCCGCGGCTGAACCGCCCACCAGCACCGCGTCATCAAAAGTGGTGCTCTCATGGATCACTTCGCCCCCGGAATCCACAACGTTAGTAATAGTCGGCGGAACAGCAATGGTCTCGACGGTAATTACCCAAGGCAAAGACTCCGGCCCGCCGATGATCCTCACCGTAAAGTGATGCTCGCCCAATTCAGCGGTCGCTGATTTTTCCCACATGCCATGCGTCACTGAGGCAGAGCCTATGGGGGCACCGTTATCAAACAGCAGCGCAACCGAGTTTGCAGGGGCCACGCCGAAAAAGGTCAGTTCGGTATCTTCCGTGGTGCCGGGATTGGTTAGAAGCGTGCCCGCGCTATCTTTCACAGCGGTGATTGCGGGGTCCGCGAGGGGGGTGGCGGTTTGGGATTCATTATCCATGGTGGTGACCTGTATTCATTAGCGATGCCCAGTGCTGAGGCCGCGCTTGATATTCGTGCAGGGGTGTATGGGCCAGGTTCAAGTATCAATCGAGGACGGCATTGCCGTTAACTGTCATAAGTGACAGTTTTCTAGATTGATTCGAAACTTAAATACGTTGACGCAACCCTAAATCGCTATATGAGAATCTGGAAAGCAGGCAGGCCGATACGGGCTTACAGGCTTTATAGACTCATCAGGAATTTTAAAATCACCGGTAACAATGACTGGCTATAACGCTCAGTTAGACCCTTTACAGGCTCCCTCACATCGCTAACAACGCCGACCAACGGTCCGAAAACCTGTTACTTCTTACAGTAGACCGCCGATGAAACTGCGCGCTTAATCACCACTCTTCAGCGTAAAAACTGTAAGCCGATATTCACAAGGCTTGCGGGCACAGGGAGGCGGGAACTGCACATGGATTCTTCAAAAGATGGCCACGCTGGCGAGAATCGAGACGACGCTACCATTCCGGTTCTTCTCGAGCCACCAAGAGTGCCGGCAGTCATAGACCCGAATGACCCGGAGGGTTTGCTACCCACAGGGACTCAAAACCAGGACCTGGAAGCTTATATCGATAAGCGTTGGGCCGTGTATGCACCTGACTCCAGCATATTCGACAGACTTGAGTTGTTTTGGGCGCTATCAATAAACAGGCAAAACCCGACACTGATTCGAACCGAAGACTTGTTTGGCCCGATTGAAGAGTCGATATTCCCCTACGCTATTCCCGTCCCTAAAAACCTTCTGCAATCAGATGGGCGATATGAACTCTGGTATCGAGTAACCAGCAGCCATATAAGTTTCCCGACACCCTCGGAGCATACAAATGTAACCATCGATACAACGGCTCCTGGCTATGACAAACAACTTGATAGTCTGCTCTACCCTCCCGACTTGACGGGGAGCGTTATCACTGCCGACTACCTGGCCACCCATTCAGACAAAGTCGAACTTCGTGTTCCATTACCCTTTTATACGGGTGCCCGTGAGGGCGATATTATTTTCCTTTATTGGCTCGATACTAATCTGCCACAAGGAATGCCCGTATCGTCCAAAACGGTGCTGGATTCCGAAATCATTGCGCAAGACATTCGGCTCGAATTAACAGGAGATGACATACGTGCATTCAATAAAGACGGGATTTTCTATGCGTTTTATAAGGTGCGGGACAGGGCGGGCAATGAAACGCTGACGTTTTCTTTACCGGCTCAGGCAACAGTTGCTTTAGACCCCCTTCCGGTTGATTTACCTCCACCGTCTGTTCCGCTGCATGAGAATGACAGCTTGCTGCATCGAGCTGATGCAAGAAGCACGATAAAAATTGAGATCGTTTTTTTTGATAACGCCCTGCCCACTGACGAGGTGGTATTTGAATGGGACGGCATTAAATTACCGGCTCAGCCTGCTGTTTTCCCGGTTTCCGCGGATGTCCCATGGTCTGTCCTGACCCGTAACGGAATGGGGCCCAGAAGTTTCATAGTGCAATATGAGGTTTCCAGAGGTGCATGGAAGCAAACATCGAGGCAGGCACCGATCAACGTCGACTTCAGTATTGCCGGGCAAGATCACCCAGCAGCACCTGCACTGCTCAATCCTTTGCTGGCACTTTGCGAGATCAGAGGCCAGTCCAATCTGCCCAACGAACTGATCGCGACCGATCGAAACGCGCCGGTCATACCCCGCGTCGAGCTGTTCCAAAACCCGGTTGCCGGCCAGAAGCTTGAACTGTATTGGGGGGCATGGCCGACCGCGGCCGCGACTTACACTGTACAGCCGGGCGATGTCGCAGGTCAGCAAATACAATTCAGTGACGTGCCATGGAACATTATCGATTCAGAACCCAATAACGCAGCCCTGCCCGTTTATTACACGACCAGCAACGGCGTTAACCTGCAGCAGTCGTCCACTACCTACGTGAAAGTCAGGGTGGTCACCATTGATGACTTGCCAGAACCCGACTTCCCCGATGCCGACCTCTGGGGCTACATAAACTGCGCAGGCACACCTTGGGACGGCATAAAACACAAAATCACTTTTACAAATAATCGCTTTGAAGCGGATGACGTTATAACACTTTGCTGGCAAGGCTACAGAAACCTTAACGCAACCGATCCTATCCAGGGCACCTATGGAGAGTTTCAATATGAAATAAAAAATTCTGATATCACTGACGGCTTCGCCCTTATCACCGTATTACCTTACACCCCTTATATCGAACCGATCACCGAAGGTTCAGGAGGTGCTTTTTATACTTTAGCGAAAAAAGACGGGCAGTTCGGTACATCACCCACAGGCATTGTGAAAATAAATCGACTGCTGCCGGACGGGACGCTGTGCGAACCTCCGCCGCCATAACTAAAGCTTAGCAACGACAGCGGTGTGCTATTCACCCAATGAACACGCACGCACAGACAAAAACAACTCATCAGCTAGCCACTTTTAAATAATCGCTAACTGATATGGAGCATTATCTGGAGAATGGAAATGTCTAACCACTCAAAAAAAGGTTCTGCAGAAACACGAGCCAACCATAGTAAATGGTTGAGAAATCGTACAGGCCGCAAGGCTGGTATATTGGCTGAAGGTGTACTCCCAGTTCCACTAATCCCGATATTCTGGCCTGGCGAGCCGGAATTTGCGGAATATGTACCTCGAGACCAGCAGGCCGTTGATATGTTTTTGAACATTCCCAGCTGGGAACGTGGTGCGCCGGATTCTAGCGAAAGCGATACGCTCACGCTGGAGTGGAAGCCAGCGACAGACGCTATTTGGGGAACGATCAGAACAACCCCAATCCAGGGGCCTGTCGTCCCAGGTGATCTTTTCCCTCAGACATTGGAAAAGAGGTTTTTCAGTCAGCCGGGAACCTATAACTTACGCTATCGCGTCCGGACATGGAACAACATTATAGATTCGTCAGCCACTCAGAACATTATTATCGACCAGGCTGCTCCGAACTACGGCGGAGAGTCACCTAATCCGTTGACCTTCAAAGACCCTGCACTGGAAACAGATGGTGTCACTGACGAATACCTGGTTGCTAATGGTAAGGTCACGATGGTAGTGCCGCCCTATCATGACGAACAACCGGGCGATACTGTAGACCTTTTTATCTATGGAAATATACCTGACCCTAATGCAGACCCTGTATTCTCCGGTTCAATTGATACGACCCTCCGGGAAGCCGATATACCAGCAACTCGAATTAGATCCCTGCCTGACGGCAGATTATTTGTCATCTATCGCCTGAGAGATAAAGTCGGGAATACGGGTAATGACTCAAAGGAAGTAGGCACAGAGCTCTTCGTCAAGCCGTTTCCAATTCCCCCACTGGCGGCCCCAAAAGTGCCGTTGGCTGAAGACCCTCAAGAACTCATTGACCTTGATGACGTCAGAAACCCTGGCGTGCTGGTGACGGTAGCCAGATACACAAATTGGCTGGATGGCGACATTCTTGAAATTGATTGGGGCGGCTTTAAGTTCACGTACCCTGTCGGGGCTGCACCGGCGGAAACTATTCTGATTCCAGTACCCTGGGACACAGCCCTGAAACCCGCTTATGGCTCAGGTACTACAGGGCCGAAGCCGACCGTGATCAGATACGATGTGGTTCGTGGGTCGAAACGCTTTCCTTCCGGCTCAATTACTATCAATGTGGATTTGTCTGTAGCAGGGCCAGAGCCGGAAGAACCAGGCCCAATCAACCCCGATTTGGCCCGTGTAACCGTGAGAGGTACAGGCGCCAGCCCTGAAGACAATGTCTTGAACGCAGATGATGCAGGTTTGCCAGCGACCGCAAGCGTAGCGATCTACGATCCTTTTGCAGCGGGTGAACGCATGTCATTGTACTGGGGAAGCTTGCCTGATCCTGTCGACACCTATGATCCTGATCCTGCCAACGATGCTGCAGGCGATATCATCACATTCGATATTCCCTGGGTGGAAATCGAGAAAGAGCCAGGTGCGACAGATCTGCCTGTTTATTACTCATTAACCTTTATCGCTGGAGGAAATAGCCAGCGCAGCCCTGATCAGCTCGTCGATATAACCGGCGCCTTGCCGATCTCATTCGCAACCCCGGAATTTCCCGACGCCGCGACTACAGAAGGCGGCAGGCCTATATTGAACTGCGACTCATTTATCCCCCCTGACCACCATGTACTTTTGAAAATACCAGGCAATAATCCCCTGTTAGTCGGGGGCGAATCAGTCGAGGTGACGTGGCAGGGTTACAGTGATTTTTTGGGAACCGTGCCATCAGGCACACCGTGGACTGATAGTCGAACCATAACTGCCGCTCAAGCCAGGGACGGATATGAACTGCGTGTCCAGCCATACGCCGATCATATTGAACCGGTAGGCTCGTATGGATCGGTTCGCGTCACGTACACCGCCGATGTGGACGGCAAACCCGTCTCGGGCAGTGCGCTTATCTGGGCATCATCTACCAGCGCAGGCGGGGCCTGCGTGCTTACTCCATAAGTGCATAAAAGCGGGGCTCGTTTATCGCGAGCTCCGCACCACTACACCAAAATTCTCAGCAATGAGGCATACATAGTTATATGTAGGACTATTCCTACATTAACAAAAGAAAGGTACTACATTAAGTAAAGCGGATGGTCGTTAACATTTCCGCCCCGGACTACAGCGACCCCTTGAAAGCTATCGATAGAGGTCACATCACAGCGGAATACTGACATGACTCATTTAAAAACTGGTCTCTACAGACCCCTCTCCTGCGCTCTGCTGTCCGTAGGTCTTACCCTGAACAGCCCATGGACAAAAGCTGCGGTCATCGAGAATGGCCAAGTGGTCACCATCGATTCAAGCATTCCGGCAGACAGCTACACCCTGCTCACTGGCGGGACACTGAATATGAATGGTGCCACCGCCAGGCAAATCACCTCTGACAACTCGAAACTCAATATCAACACCGGCCAGACCGCGGAGATTAGCGGCACTAACGGTTCAGCATTCGATATAAAAAACGCCATAGTAACGGAGGGGTCTGGCAGCGGCTTTGGAATAAGCCTGAACAACAGTACTGCAACTATTTCCGGTAGCACGATCACCAGCACCGGTGTTGCACTGCAGGCACTTCAGGGGCAAACCACGCCAGGCGCCGTTATCACGGTTTCAGGCAGTACACTGACCGGCGGTACATTTGGTGCTACTGCCTCGGCGCTAAGCCGCTTGAGCTTTACTGGCTCGCACATCGAGGGAACAGGCGCAAACAGTTCGGGCTTGAGGTTTTTCAGCTCAGATATTAATGCGTCCGAAAGCACTTTCATCGGTGGTGCAAACGGTATTATTGCGTCCAGCAACGGGAACCAGGCGCGTGTCGGGCATCTGAATCTCTATCGAACCCATGTGGAAGGCACAACAGGCTCCGCGATCCTTGTAGACGGTATCAACTTTGCCGATACACAGATGGATATCCGGGTTCTCAACGGCTCGACCCTCACCGGTGGCAACGGCAATATCCTTGATGTCCGACGTGGTGCATGGGCGAACATGCTGATTGCTGATAGCGAGATTAAAGGCAACGTTCTGATCTCTGGTAACAGCACTGCAAACCTGTCTGTGGATAAAGGCTCGCTAACCGGCGATATCACTGCAGAAACCGGCAGTACCGGAACCTTGCAGCTAGATAACAGCGCACTGTTCACCGGCAACCTGATTAATGTCGCTGGTGTGACCATCAACAGCCAATCCAACTGGTTGATGGCTGGCAATAACACTGTAGGTGCATTAGCCATGGATCAAGGTCGCGTGACCTTCGGCCCTGCCAATGAGTTTTATCAGTTGAATGTCGGCACACTCGCCGGTAACGGCACCTTCGTGATGGATGTTGATTACACCAGCAATCAACACGATGCTCTTAACGTCACCGGCACGGCAACAGGGAGTCATAACCTTCTGGTAACCGGTTCCGGCGCCGACCCGGTTTCTGCTCAGCAGCTGAACCTGGTCCGTATTGGCGCGGGTGACGCCACATTCTCGCTGCTCAACGGACCGGTGGATGTCGGTACTTATTCCTACGGGCTGGCTTCCCGGACTGACGGCGCCGGGGGCACCGAGTGGTTCCTTGATCCTTCCCAGGCCACCATCAGCCCCGGGACCAGTTCGGTGCTTGCGCTGTTCAATACTGCGCCGACTGTCTGGTACGGCGAACTGACGTCGCTGCGCACCCGCATGGGTGAGTTGCGCTTCAACGGCGGCAAGGCCGGCGGCTGGGTTCGCACCTATGGCAATAAATACGATGTGTCCGAAGCCTCCGGTGTGGGTTATCAGCAAAACCAGCAAGGTATTTCCCTGGGCGCTGATGCTCCATTGGCCATTGGTGATGGTCAGTGGTTGATTGGTGCTCTGGTGGGTTACAGCAAATCAGACCTGGACCTGAATCGCGGCACGTCTGGCACCGTGAAGAGCTCTTATGTAGGCGCTTACACCACCTGGCTGGACCAGGAGAGCGGCTACTACTTTGACGGTGTGCTGAAGTTCAACCATTTCGATAACGAATCGAAAGTGTCGATGAGTGACGGTGCGCGCTCCAAAGGCGACTACGACAATGTGGGCATGGGCGGATCGCTGGAGTTTGGTCGCCATATCAAACTGAACGACGGCTACTTTGTTGAACCCTTCACCCAGCTCTCGGCGGTAGTCATCCAGGGCAAGGATTATGGCCTGGATAACGGGATGGAAGCCGAAGGCGACCGTACTCGCTCGCTGCTGGGTAAAGTCGGCGTGACCGCAGGGCGCAACTTCACCCTGGACAGCGGTACCCTCGTTCAACCTTATGTGCGTGTGGCCATGGCCCATGAATTTGCCAAGAACAATGAAGTTCAGGTCAACAACAATGTCTTCAACAACGACCTGTCAGGTTCGCGCGGTGAGCTGGGCGCAGGCCTGGCGGCAGCGCTGACTGACCGTCTCCAACTGCATGCTGATTTCGATTACTCCAATGGCGAGCATATCGAGCAGCCGTTTGGGGCGAATGTTGGGGTGCGGTATAGCTGGTGATTTGAAACGAAAAGAAGAAGGGCCGATTTACTCGCCCCTTCTTCTTTTCTGTAGCTTCATGCCTTCTAAATTGCATTCGCAGAGTTCATGTGATGGAGTGGACGCTGCCAAACGACCACATTCATACACCTAGCTCACAGTCAAATAGCCACGACATTCGCCGCTCCGCCGGGATAAGTACTGTAAGCCGTACTTTGCGCTCCAGTAACGAGATTTAATATATAGTTGGCTTTCGGAATCACGGTCGCTTGGTCGGTCGACCAATAATATGCGTTACCCATCGGCCAATTACTTTGATACTGAGCGTAAATTTCTCTGAGCTCGCCAAGCGAAGGTATCCTCTTGCCGATGGCTTGAGCTGCCTTAACGGCGCCCGGATAAAAATCATTCCCTAGCCCTCTACACTCAATAACGCCAGTCACCGAAACTGAATAACTTGCCCTCTGCCCCGCTCCATCTTGAACAGTGATGACGGTAGAGCCATTATGCTGCGCTTTCACGAGACCCGATGAGTCGACAATGGCAGCCGTCGTGTTACTGGACGAATAAAAATACGGAGATTGACCCGAGGTTGGCCTCCGAGTAATTGTCGTATTCGCTGGCCAAGCGATCGGATTGGTCCCCCCAGGCGTATATAATTTGCCACTTAGCGTAACCGGCGAGGTATCAATAACCAGCGGCGGTGTAGGACTGCGCACCGTAAAACTCCGTGCCACTGAAACCGGTTCACTCCCATACATCCCCTTCGCCGTAACACTGTGCCCCCCCAAAACCAACCCGCTCAGCGACGAATTCCAGCCACCCGAGGCATTGACCGGTGCTTTGCCTTTGGAAACGGCACCATCGAAAATCTCCACTTCCCGATTAACCGCTGCAGTCCCCACAAGACTTACGGCCGTATCCGTTGTGCTGCCACCATTGGCCAGCTCGCCTCTGGAATCGCGCACGCTGGTGATCATCGGTATGGTTGCTGTTGCCACATCAAAGGTTCTGGCATCAGAAACCGGCTCATCACCATAAAGCCCCTTGGCCGTGATGCTATGGATGGCCACGCTGAGCCCGGACAGTGGGGTCGTCCAATCACCACTGGCATTCACAGACGCCCGGCCTTTGGACGTGGCGCCGTCAAAGACTTCCACGTCCTGATTGGCTGCCGCTTTACCCGTCAGCGTGACGGTGTCGTCGAACGTCGTGCCGCCATTGGCAACTTCACCTATTGAATCTCGCACACTGCTGATAATCGGTTTCGTGGCAACCGCGACATTAAACGTCCTCGGGTCGGACACCGGCTCACTGCCATAAAGCCCCTTGGCCGTAATGCTATGGCTCGCCACACTCAGCCCGGTCAACTGCAGCGTCCAGTCGCCATTGGCATTCACAGTAACCCTGCCTTTGGACGTAACACCGTCAAAGATTTCCACTTCCTGGTTGGCTGCTGCCTTGCCCGAGATCGTTACGGTATCGAAGAACGTGATGCCGCCATTGGCAACTTCGCCTTTTGAATCGCGCACGCTGCTAATGGTCGGCTTCACCGAATCATCAAAAGTCTTGAACGTGTATCGACTCACCGGAAACTCAATGCCCGATGCTTCTTGCGACGAGCCATCAAATGTCACTTTGCAGGTCACAGTCAACGCAGTGTTGTGCGAGAGTTTTTGAAGTTCAGTTCTGAGCACTTGCTCGTTCAGGCCGCTGCCGACTTGCCCTGCAGATAGGGGAACACCCGCCAGTACAGTGATGGTGACGGCGCCCGTGCTGGCTGTGCCGGCAAGGCGCAACCAGACCCGTTGGCCGACTGCGATGAATGGCCACTTGGCAACGGTGACGTTTGCATTACCGGTAAACGAATTAAAAATCAGCACTTTACTGGCATCGATCGCCTGGGTGATAAGTGGCCAAGGCAGCTCGTTATCCGGGTCTCTGAAGTTGCTGACGGTCAGGTCCAGACCATTGGACGGGGTGGATAAACCATAGCGGTTGACTTCGTACTTTACGTCTACCAACTTGCCGATGTTGGGGCCGACAACACTGGCCGCCAATCTGTACACGACATAACCATCACTGTTGCCTGGCAACTCAAGATCGTCAGAGGTACCAGCGCCAGGAGTACCCAGCCACTTCAGCGTGATCAGATCCAGCTCAGGGTCCATGCTTTCGTATTCGGCGCGAACGACGACTCCGGCAACGGCCTTCATTGGGTCCAGCACACCGGTAGGCGCCTCAAGCACTTTGGGCGCAGGCAAATCACCCACCAGAGAGCCAATTGTCAGGTTCAAGGTCGCGGAATAGCGATAAAGCCCGGTGGACTTGAGTTTCAGGCTATAGCGAACTCTGACAATACTGCCAATGTTGGGCGTGATCAGTGAGTCGTCGATCCTGAACGTAATGGGCTTACCCGCCGAAGGCGTGGTGATCGGTACCCAGTCGCTGCCGGTTCCGCCTGGCCTGCCGGTCCAGTAATACGTCAACTCGTCGCCCGCGACGGTGCCCAGGTATTCAATCAATAAAGTAGCGCTGTCGGGCACCAGGGCCGGATCCAGTACATCGCCCTGAGCTTCTATAACTTTCGGAGCGGGTAACTCGGCCCGGACCTGCTCGACCTTGATAGCGGTATGGTCTGACTCGCTCACGCCAAACAACGATTTATTGTCATTGGTCACGGTGTAATAAAGGTCGAGGGTGCCGAAATCCAGGACAACAATGTGTTCATTGGCCACATAGATCGGGATAACTTGACCGACCTCATTCCGGGTAACCGTATGGTCCTGCTCATACACGTAAGGCGTGCCATTGGATGTGGTACCCAGCCAGATCATATTGATTGAATCGCCGTTATCCATACCGGGGTAGGCCGGTATCAATACGGTCGCCGTCGGCGTATCGGGCTCCAGTACATCACCGATCACTTCGCGCACAGTGGGCGCAGGTAACAGCGATATATCGCCCACAACATCAGCGAATGTCCGTTTTGACGACTGCGGCGGATCGCCATTAGCCTTGCGCAGTACATAGGACGCATCGGCCGAACCACCGGCAATCGCCCGGACATCGGCGTTAGGCACTTTAAGCTCAAGAATGGACGGAACACTGGCAATTGGGACAGTTTCAGTGTGCGTAACCGGCAGCCCCGTTGACGGTGTACCTATCCAGGTCATAGTGATGCTATCCCCCAAAGCATAAGGAGGGCCTGGCAAAACAATCTGCACCGTGGCGTCATTTCGGCCCAGAGCAATAAGGTCAATGCGGCCGTTAACCGCCTCCTTGATGATCGGTGCATCCAGCCGCCAGGCACCGGCATCCACCGGAACTCTGGTCTGGAGCGACCATTGGGTCGAGAAATTCCAAACCTCGTCGAACACCTGGTAATGCACCAGCAAGGCATCGCTGTCGCCACCGGCAAGAATGGCGTCCTGATCAACCATGATGGTGATTGATACATTGCTGCCTGCTTCACTCTCTGTCACTTGGTGAATGAGAATAACGCTGCCCCATTTAAGCTGAATGGTGTCGTAAGCAGCCCGGCCGGGATAGGTCTGGATTTCAACGGGCACCCCGCGCGCCGCCCAATCAGCATCCACACCGTTATCGATAACATCCTCAGGCAAGCCGGGTGCCTGTAACTCTGAATGGCCAGGCAAGTGCGGGTCTTTGTCGGTGCCGGCCGGGCGATCAAGTTTGACCCTCAGGCGTAAGGGTGTCGCATCTTCAGGAATATTCGAACCGGCTCTTGTCAGTTTGTAGTGCACACGCTCGCCCCAGTCTGGAACGATGTTAGCGGTAGGCAAGTAGACGAATAAGCGTTTATTTACATCCTCTTGCTCTACATCCCGCTGGGCGATTTTTACATCATTCCAGAATACTTCGTGCTTATCGCCAGCCAACATAGGCTTATAGGGATCAATAGCCGTTACTAACCCGTTCGGGTTGGCGTCATGCATCATTATATTTACACCGCCATCACCGTCATGGATTGGAACAACCATCCCCGCAATCAACATCGGGCGCAATGCGAGTATGGATGCATCATGGTCCACAGGAGGAAACAAGGATGACCTTGGGGTTTTCATGAGTTATACCTGCGTCAGTTTAAGACCACTTCACACGTGTGGCTGCCGACAACATTAATAGGCACACATCAGAACTTCCGGATCAGCCAATCCACACCAAGTTATCAATAACGATATCAGCCGTATCGACTGTCAACTCACAACGGACACCCGGCGAGCCCAGTACGACTGTCTCATACGCCGTTTCGTCACCCGCGGGAATAACACTCAAATTAAAGACCTTGATAGAACTCCCTTCTTTGTCAAAAAACTCCAGCCTGTTGCCCGCCGTCGCCGTGCGCGCATGGCTCACCAAAAAGGTGCTGATCTCGCCGCCGAACTCCATCTTGATGACGTGGCCGCTTGCGCACAACAATGCACGGCTTCCGAACTCACTAATACCTGGCTCAATGATGGCTGTTTTAGGTGCCGCTGCATTGACGGTCAAGACCAGGCCATTAGCAAAGTTTATCGCTGTGTTCACAGCAAGCTCACCCAGTGGCTGGGGCTCGAAACCTTCGTCTCCGGTTACCGGACCGATGACCGCGCCTTCTCCAATCTGCAGCGCGAGCACATCCGATGGACTGACTCTGCCGCTACCCGCCCTGATCACGAAGTAAGACGCATCCACCGTGCCGCCCAGATTGCCTGCTATCAACTCGTAGCGAATATCGAAAGGCACAGGCCGGGTGGCGGTGATGCTGTTCAGTTTGATGTAGTCCTCGTATTTACCAGTGAGCGAGCCGACCCACTCTATGTGCACTTCATCGCCACCGGTAATGCCGTTGTACTTGGGCACGATCATTCGGGTTCCTGCCGGTACGTCTTCGGGGTTCAACACACCCTCCAGCTCCCCCTCGACCGTTGGCTCAGGCAGTTCAGCCCTGGCTTCACCCACGTTCAAAATGGCGGCATGCAAGGACTGGCGGCGTACCAAGGCCCGGAGGGTGACATCGCTGAGCAGATCGTAATACAGCTCCAGAGTGCCACCATTGATAGGCCTCAGGTGCGCGCCGGGGACGATCATGGGAATCGGCAGCTTGGCCACGGCGTCACCATGGGTAATCGGGTGCGGTGCCAGCGCGGGCGTGTAAAAGCTCAGGTCGGGGCGCTTACCCAACCAATGCAGTTCAATGACCTGCCCCTCGTCCATGGCGTCATCCCACGGAATTTCGATCGTGGTGCGCAGCAAGTCGGGGTTCAAGGTGCCCTGGCTGGCATCCTTGGCAATCGGTGCGGCCAGACGTCTGGCTTCGCCGATGATGCTGACGAACTGTCCTTTGGAGAGCCGATCCGCCGTGTTGTCCAGCTTGATCAGCCGGTAGGAGAATATCGCCTGGGTCTGTGCCAGCAGACGAATGTTGGCGTTGGGCACCTGGATATCGAAGATTTTGTTGAGGCTGGTGACTGTAACCGCCGGGCGTATGAACTCCACTGGCGTGCCATTGGCTGCCGTCCCACGAACTTTGACTTCGATCTGGTCGCCCACCGCAAAACCGGGCTTCTTCGCCACCACTTGGGCAGTGGCCGGATCGTCACCCAGCACTTCCAGATCAAGGACGTTATTGTCCGCTTCCGCAACAAACGGAGCTTCCAGCCGCGTGCTGTCGGTGTCGACGACCAGACGGATTTCCGCGCTCCAGTCTTCAGAGCGGTTATCCACCAGATCGTAGACTTCAAAGGTGACCGCCAGGCCATCAGGCCCTGAATCGCCCGCAGCGAGGATAGTGGCTTCGTCGACCATCATAGGTATGTCAGCACCCACTTCGTCCTTGAGCACCGTGTGATGAAGAAACTCGCCGCCCCAACTCAGCCGGATGTAATCGTGCTCGGCCATGTTCGGGTAGGCCTTGATGAGCACCGGTACGCCGTCAGCGGCCTGGTCCTTGTCCACGCCGTTTTCGATGTATTCCTGATCGATTTCAAGATGCAGCTCGGAATGCCCTGGGGTGTCGCCGTTCTGATCATTGCCGCCAGGCAGGGTGAGCTTGATGTACACCGGCACCTTAGCGGAGCCCTCGGGTCGCTGACTTATGCGCGTCACCTCGTAGCTCAGGGTCGTCGACAGGTCATTGGTGAACCGCGCCGAGTCGATGAACAGTGTCAGGCGCTGGTTGACCTCAAGTGGATCAATGAGGTCAGACACCACCACATCATCGCCAAGAAATACCAGAACGCTGTCGCCCTCACCCATTTCCCCCCAGGGCTCGATGAAAATCTGCAGGCCGTTTTGCGGAAAATTGTCCTGGGCGGCGGCGCGGTTGATGCCCTGCTCGCCAGTTGGGGTTGGACCCGTGCTGCCGGGCACTTCCAGATCTCGAAGCGCAAGGGGTGCGTTGTCGGCATCCACGAGGGTAGAGGTTGAATCGTTCATGGAAGACTCCCTGTCTTTGAATGGATCAAGGCGTTATTGGACGCCCGAATCAGCGAGTTGCCTACTGTCAGAAGTGACAGGTTTTTGCCCGAAAAAGCCCCGTTTGTCGGATGTTGAGCGACTGCCTATGCGCATCTGAAAACGACCTGATCATAGCCACGCCGGACAACCCCCTTGCCCACACGATCGACCGCTACGAGAATCACTGCATACCTCACAAGAAATGGAGCGCTCCGGATGATGCACGCGGACTTGATTGACCAGGAAGACTTGATCAGCCAGCTCAGGGCGATCGGCTTTGAAATGCCTCCGGGCGCTACCGCCGAACAAGCCTGCGCCCAAGCCGTCTGCGGCCTGACCTCAGACCGCGCCACCGCCTTGAAGCGCTTGGTGGAACAAATGCTGACCGGCAGCGCGACGATCTTGCCGGCAGTGCGGCAGGCGATTGATCAGCAGTTGCTGCCGGGGTTGGTGGCGTACAAGCAGGGGCGCGGGTAAACGCCAAGGCACCCGCGTTGAAACTATTGGGCACGGTTGGGAGAGGCAGCTCGGGGTAGAGGGAAGTAAGTTAGAGCGCAGGTTTACAATCAAACGGAGGGCAAGGATGCCCACTCGAGCTCGCTCATCACAGCTGCGCAAAGGCCTGTCAGGCCGTCTTCGCGAATGAATTCGCTCCCACCTTGGGTCGCGTATCTGGCTTCGATATCGGCTTGGCGCAAAACCCGTGGGAGCGAATTTATTCGCAAAGGGGCCGGTACATCCGATGGGTATCTATCGCCTGTCAGGCCGCTTTCGCGAATGAATTCGCTCCCACCGGAGATACCTATACCGTCTGTTACAACCTCACACTCGCAAACGTCGATTCGTTGCGCGCCTGGCTCAAGGCTGACAACGGGCCGGACAGCGGTGCGAGGACCATGGCCTGCGGGATGGGCATCATGGCGACTTGCTGGGTGGTGTTGGAGCCTACGCGTTCGTCACGCGGCGGGATGCCGAAGTATTCGCGGTAGCACTTGGAGAAGTGCGGCGTGGACACGAAGCCGCACACAGACGCGACTTCGATAATCGACATCGGCGTTTGCTTGAGCAATTGCCGAGCGCGGATCAGGCGCAGTTTGAGGTAATAGCGCGACGGCGAGCAGTGCAGGTATTTCTGGAACAGCCGCTCCAACTGACGCCGGGAGACCGCGACATAAACCGCCAGCTCATCCAGGTCGATGGGTTCTTCAAGATTGGCTTCCATCAGCGCGACGATTTCCTGCAGCTTCGGCTGATTGGTGCCCAGCATGTGCTTGAGCGGCACGCGCTGGTGGTCCTGTTCATTACGGATACGCTCGTAGACGAACATCTCGGAAATCGCAGCCGACAATTCGCGGCCGTGATCGCGGCTGATCAGGTGCAGCATCATGTCCAGAGGCGCGGTGCCACCGGAGCTGGTGAAACGATTACGGTCCAGGGTGAACAGACGAGTGCTCATGGCCACGCGGGGGAAGGCTTCCTGCATCGAGGCCAGACATTCCCAGTGCACGCTGCAATCAAAACCATCAAGCAGACCGGCACAGGCCAGCGCCCAACTGCCGGTGCAGACCGCGCCCAACCGCTTGGACTGACGCGCCTGGCTTTGCAGCCAGCTCACGTGCTCACGGGTAACGGTGCGCTGAATGCCCACGCCGCCGCACACGATGATGGTGTCCATGGGCGGCGCCTTCTGCATGGCGGCGTCCGGGGTGATCTGCAGACCATCGCTGGCCCAGACCTGACCACCGTCGGCGGTCAGTGTGGTCCAGCGATACAGTTCGCGACCTGACAGTTGGTTAGCCATCCGAAGAGGCTCAACCGCTGAGGCGAGGGATATCAACGTGAAGTTATCCAGCAGCAGGAAGCCGATGGATTGTGGTGCGCGATTCTGGGGTTGGGCCCCGGAGTTGAACGAAGTCATCACGGTATCTCCTCACACAAAGCGGTTTGAGGCCTCAGGCACAGGCTCTTGTTATTGCCCTATGTGTTGCAGGGCTTTGCAGTGACTACGCAAATGCCATGCCTAAACTTGAATGGCCATTCAATTACTCCCGAAAACGACGTCGTGATGTGTCTATTCAGGCACGACGGGGGTTGTCGATTTGCGACAGAGGCGAGAGGTGAGGGCCGCAGGGCTTAGCCTGGGTGAGCAATTCGGTAGCACATGTGTCACGCAGGTGCCGATCGTCGAGGGGCGGTGTCACTCAAAGCACGACACCGTCTGCGACTCTCCCCCACGGACATAGCATTGCGCCATGTTCATTGGGGTGCGCGCCAAAAGGTGGCGTGGAATGAGGTGGGTGATCGATAAAAGCGCAGGGCTTCATGTCCCCATTTGCAGGAGCTGCCGAAGGCTGCGAAACAGTTCTCCTGATCCACCGCTTTCGCAGCCTTCGGCAGCTCCTACAGGTAATGGTTGACCCCATCTGGGGAACATACCATCCAAATGACCATCCAAAACCACCGGGCGGGTGTCTTGAGTGGGTCAGCGAATGCTGGGCCAACTGCTACGCTGAAACGGCAACCCACCGCAAACGCTGCATCATCGGGCTAATGCGCGGGGTTGGCACATCCCACACCGACTCACTCATGCCCACCCACGCCGCCTCCCGGCCAGAGGGTCGTTACGCGCCGGTTTTCGCCGCTTTTACACCGAAAAGTGCGCTTGCGGCACGGAAAAAAGCTGTAAACGACGTCACTCGCACTGGATACGACCCTCTGTGTACTGGTTGCGACCCCCCCTGTAGGCGTTTGATTTTGGCTGTTACATGATCGGTGTCGACTCCATCGCCAGCCGCAGTGAAAGAGCCTTGATCAAACGCTTTGTACTACCGCCTGAAAAAACACAAACCGCGTTGGCTCACGTAGCTGACGACGAGAAGAAAATCCAAAGGAGTGTTCTTGATGAAAGGTTCTAAATCGCTGCTACTGGCTGTAGCGCTAGGCATGCCGGTGCTCGCCCAGGCGGCTGAGCCCGCCCAGTGCCATACGGTCAATTTTTCGGATGTCGGCTGGACTGACATTACCGTCACCACGGCAGTGACCAGCGCAGTACTGGAGTCCCTTGGATACAAAACCAAGACCACAATGATCTCCGTGCCAGTGACCTACAAATCCCTGGCCGACGGCAAGAATATGGATGTGTTCCTCGGCAACTGGATGCCAACCATGGAAAACGACATCAAGCCGTATCGTGATGCCGGCACCGTGGACACCGTGCGGGCCAACCTGGAAAACGCCAAGTACACCCTGGCAGTTCCGGAGGCGCTGTATAACAAAGGCCTCCACGATTTCTCCGACATTGCCAAATTCAAGAAAGAGCTGGACGGCAAGATCTACGGCATCGAGCCCGGCAACGACGGCAATCGCCTGATCCAGAGCATGATCGACAAGAACGCGTTCGGCCTGAAAGACGCCGGTTTCAAAGTGGTTGAATCCAGCGAAGCGGGCATGCTTTCACAGGTTGATCGCGCCTCGCGCCGGAACACCGATGTGGTGTTCCTCGGCTGGGAACCGCATCCAATGAACACCCGTTTCAAAATGAAATACCTGACCGGTGGCGACGAATTCTTCGGCCCGAATTTCGGTCAGGCGACCATCTTCACCAACACCCGCAAAGGCTACGTCCAAGAGTGCAGCAACGTGGGTCAATTGCTGAAAAACCTGTCATTTACCCTGCCGATGGAAAGCACCCTGATGGGCAAGGTTCTGGACGACAAACAAAAGCCTGACGTCGCCGCCAAGGCATGGCTCAAAGCCAATCCTCAGGTGCTCGACACCTGGCTGGCGGGCGTCACCACAGTGGACGGTAAACCGGGCCTGGAGGCCGCCAAAGCACAGCTGACGAAGTAACTAGACGGGCAGGCGGGTTCGCCCGCCTGTTGTCCCCTTTCCTCCCGCAAGCGGAAAAACACAACCATGCTGACTGATCATAAAATCCCTCTTGGCGAATACATCGCGGCCTTCGTCGATTGGCTGACCCAACACGGCGCCAGCACTTTCGACGCGATTGCCTACACGCTGGAAACCATGATCCATGGCCTGACGTTTTCGCTCACCTGGTTCAACCCGCTCATCCTGATCGGCCTGATCGCTGCCCTCGCGCACTTCATCCAGCGCAAGTGGGGCCTGACGGTGTTCGTGATCCTGTCGTTCCTGCTGATCCTCAATCTGGGGTATTGGGAACAGACCATGGAAACCCTGGCGCAGGTGCTGTTCGCGACCTTCGTGTGTGTACTGATCGGCGTACCGCTGGGCATCATTGCCGCCCACAAACCGATGTTCTATACGATCATGCGCCCGGTTCTGGACCTGATGCAGACTGTCCCCACTTTCGTTTACCTGATCCCGACCCTGACCCTGTTCGGCCTGGGCGTCGTGCCCGGCCTGATCTCCACCGTGGTGTTCGCCATCGCCGCGCCGATACGCCTGACGTATCTGGGTATCCGCGATGTGCCCCAGGAATTGCTCGATGCCGGTAAAGCCTTTGGCTCCTCGCGCAGCCAACTGCTGACCCGCATCGAACTGCCTTACGCCATGCCGAGCATTGCTGCCGGCATTACCCAGTGCATCATGCTGTCGCTGTCGATGGTGGTGATCGCGGCACTGGTCGGTGCCGATGGCTTGGGCAAACCCGTGGTCAACGCACTCAACACCGCTGACATCGCCCTGGGCTTTGAAGCCGGCCTGGCAATCGTCCTGCTGGCGATCATGCTCGACCGTATCTGCAAACAACCCGAAGCTAAAGTGAGGGCTGACGCATGAGCATCATCCAATTCGATAACGTCGACGTTATCTTCTCCAAAGACCCTCGCGAAGCACTCAAGCTGCTTGATGAGGGCATGACCCGCGACCAGATCCTGAAAAAAATCGGCCAGATTGTCGGTGTTGAAAAAGCATCGCTAACCGTGGAAAAAGGCGAAATCTGCGTCCTGATGGGGTTGTCCGGCTCGGGCAAATCCAGCCTGCTGCGCTGCATCAACGGCCTCAATACCGTCAGCCGCGGCGCGCTCTATGTCGAGCACGAAGGCTCGCAGATCAACATCGCCAACTGCACCCCTGCCGAACTGAAACTGATGCGCACCAAACGCATCGCCATGGTGTTCCAGAAGTTCGCCCTGATGCCTTGGCTCACGGTGCGCGAGAACATCAGCTTTGGCCTGGAAATGCAGGGCCGTCCCGAGAAGGAACGGCGCAAGCTGGTTGATGAAAAACTTGAGCTGGTGGGCCTGACCCAGTGGCGCAACAAGAAACCGGACGAGCTGTCTGGCGGTATGCAGCAGCGCGTCGGCCTGGCTCGTGCACTGGCCATGGACGCCGACATCCTGCTGATGGATGAACCCTTCTCGGCCCTCGATCCGTTGATCCGCCAGGGCCTGCAGGACGAACTGCTGGCGTTGCAGAGCAAGCTCAACAAAACCATCGTATTCGTCAGCCACGATCTGGACGAAGCGCTGAAGCTCGGCAGCCGCATTGCGATCATGAAAGACGGCCGCATCGTGCAGTACAGCGTCCCGGAACAGATCGTGCTCAACCCGGCCGACGATTACGTGCGTACCTTCGTCGCCCACACCAATCCGCTCAACGTACTGTGCGGCCGCAGCCTGATGCGCACGCTGGACAACTGCACCCGCGTCAACGGCTCGGTGTGCCTGGACCCAGGCGTTGATTCCTGGCTGGATCTGGCCGAAGGCAACACCATCAAAGGCGCACGCCAGGGTGCGGGCCAGCTTGACCTGCAAAACTGGGCGCCCGGCCAACCCATGGACAGCCTCGACCGCAAGCCAACCGTGGTGCATTCCAACATCGGCATGCGCGACGCTCTGCAAATCCGCTACCAGACCGGCAACAAACTGGTACTGCAGGATGGCAACCAGGTCGTCGGCATTCTGGGCGACAGCGAGCTGTATCACGCGTTGCTCGGCAAAAGTATGGGCTGAGCATTACCCCTGTAGGAGCGAACTTGTTCGCGAGGCGGTATGCCTGACACACCGCGCCGCATGCCTCGCCAACAAGTTGGCTCCTACAAAGATCCGCGCTGTATTCAGCTCAGCTTCGGTAAAAATTCAGGCTGAACGCAATACCTCTGTAGGAGCGAACTTGTTCGCGAGGCGGTACGCCTGAAACACCGCGCCGCATGCCTCGCCAACAAGTTGGCTCCTACAAAGATCCACGCTGTATTCAGCTCAGCTTCAGTAAAAATTCAGGCTGAACGCAATACCTCTGTAGGAGCGAACTTGTTCGCGAGGCGGTACGCCTGAGACACCGCGCCGCATGCCTCGCCAACAAGTTGGCTCCTACAAAGATCCACGCTGTATTCAGCTCAGCTTCAGTAAAAATTCAGGCTGAACGCAATACCTCTGTAGGAGCGAACTTGTTCGCGAGGGCGATAGACCTGCATCCGCAGAAACACCGCCTCGCCAACAAGTCGGCCCGTACAGGGATCAGGGCTGCATGAAGCCCTTGTTTGCACGCCCACCCCTTTTTATTGATTGAACGTTCAATCAAAAACCTTTAAGGTGGTGAAGCCTTTCCGGGCAGTGCGATCAGTCAGGCGAACTAGGAGAATCACCCAATGCCCAAGGTCGGAATGCAACCCATCCGCCGTCAACAGTTGATCCACGCCACGCTCACGGCGGTCGATCAAGTCGGCATGGGCGAGGCCAGCATCGCGCTGATCGCTCGTCTGGCAGGCGTGTCCAACGGCATCATCAGTCACTACTTTCAGGACAAGAACGGCCTGATCGCAGCCACCATGCGCCACCTGATGAACGCCCTGATCGACAACGTCAGCGAGCGTCGTCAGGCCCTCACCGATGACAGCCCACGGGCGCATCTGCAAGTGATCATCGAGGGCAACTTCGACGCCAGCCAGGTCAATGGCCCGGCAATGAAAACCTGGCTGGCCTTCTGGGCCACCAGCATGCACCAGCCGTCTTTGCACAGGCTGCAGCGGATCAACGATCACCGCCTGTATTCAAACCTGTGCTGTCAGTTCCGCCGGGTATTGCCACTGGAGCAGGCGCGTAGCGCGGCTCGTGGTCTGGCGGCACTGATCGACGGCCTATGGTTGCGCGGCGCACTGTCGGGCGATGCCTTTGACACTGAACAGGCGCAACAGATCGCCTACGAATACATGGACTTCCAACTGGCGAAAGCGGTGAGCTGAAGCGTTTCACTTTTGATGAGGCGAGCACCGAACGACTGCAAGACCCCGTTGCCCAATCTTCTACGGCAAACGACGGCAGTCATCGCCAGCCACTTTGAATCTGCGAGGACTTTATGGCCCGTTTCGAACAGCAAAAACTTTACATCGACGGCGGTTACGTCGACGCCACCAGCAATGCCACTTTTGATGCCATCAACCCGGCCAACGGTGAGTTGCTGGCCCAGGTGCAACGCGCCTCCAAAGACGACGTCGAACGCGCTGTCGTCAGTGCCGAAAAAGGCCAGAAAATCTGGGCCGAGATGACCGCCATGGAGCGCTCGCGCATCCTGCGCCGTGCCGTGGACATCCTGCGTGAACGCAACGATGAACTCGCCGCTCTGGAAACCCTGGACACCGGCAAGGCGTTCTCGGAAACCAAATACGTCGACATCGTGACCGGCGCCGACGTGCTGGAATATTACGCAGGCCTGGTGCCCGCCATCGAAGGCGAACAGATTCCGCTGCGCACCTCCTCGTTCATCTACACCCGCCGCGAGCCGTTGGGCGTGGTTGCCGGTATCGGCGCGTGGAACTACCCGATCCAGATCGCCCTGTGGAAATCCGCACCGGCCCTGGCTGCCGGTAACGCGATGATTTTCAAGCCGAGCGAAGTCACTTCGCTGACCACCTTGAAGCTGGCCGAAATCTACACCGAAGCGGGCGTTCCGGACGGTGTGTTCAACGTGCTGCCCGGCACCGGTGCTGAAGTCGGTAGCTGGCTGACCGAGCACCCGCGCATCGAGAAGATCTCGTTCACTGGCGGCGTGCAGACCGGCAAGAAAGTCATGGCCAGCGCTTCGGGCTCTTCCCTCAAGGAAGTGACCATGGAGCTGGGCGGCAAGTCGCCGCTGATCATCTTCGACGACGCCGACCTGGATCGCGCCGCAGACATCGCGATGATGGCCAACTTCTACAGCTCGGGTCAGGTCTGCACCAACGGCACTCGGGTGTTCGTACCCAATACGATGAAGGCCGCGTTTGAAGCCAAGATCGTCGAGCGTGTGAAGCGTATTCGTATCGGTAACCCGGAAGATGAAAACATCAATTTCGGCCCGCTGGTCAGCTTCGCCCACATGGAAAACGTGCTGGGCTACATCGCCTCCGGCAAAGAGCAAGGCGCCCGCCTGCTGATCGGTGGTGAGCGCCTGACCGAAGGCGAATTCGCTAAGGGTGCTTTCGTCGCGCCGACAGTCTTCACCGACTGCACCGACGAGATGAAAATCGTCCGCGAAGAAATCTTCGGCCCGGTCATGAGCATCCTCGGTTATGACAGCGAAGAAGAAGTCATCCGCCGCGCCAACGACACCGAATTCGGCCTGGCGGCGGGCATCGTCACCCAAGACCTGAACCGCGCGCACCGCGTGATTCATCAGCTTGAAGCCGGCATCTGCTGGATCAACGCCTGGGGCGAGTCCGACGCAAAAATGCCGGTCGGCGGTTACAAGCAATCGGGCGTGGGCCGTGAAAACGGGATCAGCTCGCTGGCGCAGTACACGCGGATCAAGTCTGTGCAGGTTGAGTTGGGTGAATACGCTTCGGTGTTCTGACTGACCGCTAGCCCTTGTAGGAGCGAACTTGTTCGCGAAGCGATATGCCTGACACACCGCGCCATATGCCTCGCCAACAAGTTGGCTCCTACAAGGACCGCGTGACCTCCCGACATTTTTCAAAGAGGGTGCAGTAATGTCCCAGGAATTCGATTACATCATCATCGGCGCAGGCTCGGCCGGTAACACTCTGGCAGCCCGTCTCACCGAGGACGCAGGCGTCACCGTTCTGCTGCTCGAAGCAGGCGGCCCGGACTATCGTCTGGATTTCCGTACACAAATGCCCGCCGCACTGGCATTCCCTCTGCAAGGCCGTCGCTACAACTGGGCCTACGAGACCGATCCAGAGCCGCACATGGGCAATCGCCGGATGGAATGCGGCCGTGGCAAAGGCCTGGGCGGTTCGTCGCTGATCAATGGCATGTGCTACATCCGCGGCAACGCCATGGACTATGACGGCTGGGCGAAAAACCCTGGCCTGGAAGACTGGACCTACGCAGACTGCCTGCCGTATTTCCGCAAAGCGGAAACCCGCGACATCGGCGCCAACGATTACCACGGCGGCGACGGTCCAGTCAGCGTGACCACGCCCAAAGCGGGCAACAACCCGCTGTTCCACGCCATGGTCGAGGCCGGTGTGCAAGCGGGTTATCCGCGCACCGATGACCTCAATGGCTATCAGCAAGAAGGTTTCGGCCCGATGGACCGCACCGTGACGCCCAAAGGCCGTCGCGCCAGCACCGCTCGCGGTTACCTGGACGAAGCGAAAAAGCGCTCGACCCTGACCATCGTCACCCACGCCCTGACCGACCGGATCCTGTTCGACGGCAAGAAAGCTGTTGGCGTTGCGTACCTGGTCGGCGATAACGACACCCGCATCGAAGCCCGCGCTCGCAAGGAAGTCTTGCTCTGTGGCGGCGCCATTGCTTCGCCGCAGATCCTGCAACGTTCGGGCGTCGGCCCGGCTGAAGTCCTGAATGCGCTGGACATTCCCGTGGTGCATGACTTGCCGGGCGTTGGTCAGAATCTTCAGGATCACCTGGAGATGTACCTGCAATATTCCTGCACCAAACCGGTGTCGCTGTATCCGTCCCTGTTGTGGTGGAACCAGCCAGCGATTGGCGCGGAGTGGATGTTTCTGGGCACCGGTATCGGCGCCAGCAACCAGTTCGAAGCGGGCGGCTTTATTCGCTCCCGTGAAGAATTCGAATGGCCGAATATCCAGTACCACTTCCTGCCGGTAGCGATTAACTACAACGGCACCAAGGGCGTGCAGGAACATGGCTTCCAGGCGCACGTTGGGTCGATGCGTTCGCCAAGCCGTGGCCGGGTCCAGGTCAAATCCAAAAACCCGCGTGACTACCCGAGCATCCTGTTCAACTACATGTCCAGCGAGCAGGACTGGCAGGAATTCCGCGACGGCATCCGCCTGACCCGGGAAATCATGCAGCAACCGGCGCTTGATCAATACCGTGGCCGAGAAATCAGCCCAGGCATCGAAGTGCAGTCCGATGAAGATCTCGACACCTTCATTCGTGAACATGCCGAGACGGCGTATCACCCGTCCTGCTCGTGCAAGATGGGTACCGATGAAATGGCCGTGGTCGATGGTGAAGGTCGCGTGCATGGCATGCAGGGTTTGCGGGTCGTTGACGCGTCGATCATGCCGCTGATCACCACCGGCAACCTGAACGCGCCAACGATCATGATCGCCGAGAAAATCGCCGACAAGATCCGTGGCCGCGCCCCACTGCCGCGCAGCACTGCCGACTACTTCGTCGCAGCTGGCAAGCCCGTGCGTGGCAAGCCGGTACGATAGGAGCAGCAGTTTAGCGGCAAGCTTCAAGCTGCAAGTAAAAGCAAAGGCAAAAACGGGTTCGCTTTTATCTTGAGGCTTGAAGCTTGCCGCTTGAAGCTCCCGCGCCAGCGGCCTAATCTAGCGTCAAATCCCCCCGCTTCAATCGACAAGCCGGCAATGACTGGCCACGAGGCTTACACATGTTTGATGTAGTTTCTTCGAGCAAATGGCCCACCGGATACCTGATCAACCCTAACGCCGAACCGCTGGACCCCAAGTGGCTGACTGCTTTCAGCAAGATTCCTGCTGCGGCCGTGAGTGACTGCCTGGGTCGTAACGTCGGTGGCCTGGGCCTCAAAGCTTTCCACGGCAATGCACCGATGCTCGGCAGCGCGCTGACCGTGCGTGTGCGTCCCGGCGACAACCTGATGATCCTCAAAGCCATGCAGATGGCCCGCCCTGGCGACGTGCTGGTCATCGACGGCAGCGCCGACCTGACCCGCGCCGTGTTCGGCGGCATCATGCGCGCCATGGCCCTCAAGGCTGGCATCGTCGGTGTGGTCATCAACGGCGCACTGCGTGACCTGGACGAATGGCAGACCGGCGAACTCCCGGCTTATGCCATCGGCGGCGTACATCGCGGCCCGAGCACTGACGGCGGCGGCGAAATCAACGTGCCTATTTCCTGCGCAGGCATGCTGGTCATGCCCGGCGACCTGATGATCGGCGATGGCGACGGCGTGGTTGCTGCCGCCCGCGCTGAACTGCCGGAATTGCTGGTGCGCTGCCAGGATTTGCTGGCCCGTGAAAAAGCCACCCTGGCGGCCATCGAAGCCGGAACCCTGGACCCGGACCGTTTCGACGCCATCCTGCGTGCCAAGGGTTGCCCGTTGTAAGTCAGTGGTGCCGCGTCGCTCCATTCGCGAATGAATTCGCACCCACAGATTGAAATGCAATACCCCTGTAGGAGCGAACTTGTTCGCGAGGCGATGGGGCTGTACACGCCGAAATACCGCCTCGCCAACAAGTTGGCTCCTACAGGTATTGCGTCACTCCAAATAAGGAACGTCCCTGCATGTTCGATCTCTCCGCTCAGCTCTCTCAGCGGTTTGCCGCTTTGCAGAGCCGCGCCCAGTTTTATTCCCTGCGTTATGTCCGCCAGACCAGCCAGCACTTGTGCGTGCGCAAGAACGTCGCCGAGCCGCCGCATCTGAGCAGCGACGAAGGCGCGATGCTGACCGTGCGCCTCAATGGCGTGGAAGCCTACGCGGCGACCCGCGACCTGTCGCAACGCGGTTTGCAAGCTGCGCTGGAACAAGCCGAACAACACGCCTCACGTCTGGCGCCCCATGCCCTGCTCGACCTCAGCGATCAGCCCGTGGCGACCGCGCGTGCCGATTACCTGTCGCCTCATCTGAACGACGCTTTTGCGCCGCTTGCCGACTGCATCGCGCTGTTGATGAGCGAGTCCAACGCCGTCCCCAAAGACGAGCGCCTGGTGAATTGGCAAGTCAGCCTCGGCCTTGAAAACGTCGAGCAGATTTACCTCAACAACGCAGGCGCGCAGATTCGTCGGGCGCAGCGTTTCGTCTATCCGGGCATGACCGTCACCGCGTTCGACGGCAGTGACAGCCAGACCCGCAGCCTTGGCCGGGATAATTTCGGCCAGCAAGGCGGCGCGGAAGTCATCAGCAACTGCGGACTGGTGGGCTCAGCCGCACAGGTGGCCGATCAGGCCTTGCAGCTGATCATGGCCCCCAACACGCCGAACGGTCCTCGGGACCTGCTGTTGATGCCGGACCAGATGATCCTGCAGATTCACGAGTCCATCGGCCACCCGCTGGAGCTGGATCGCATCCTCGGCGATGAGCGCAATTACGCAGGCACCAGCTTCGTCAAAGCCAGTGACTTCGGCCATCTGCAATACGGCTCCGAGTTGCTGAACGTAACCTTCGACCCGGAAATCCCCGAGCAGTTGGCCAGCTACAGCCATGATGACGACGGCACACCGGCCAGCAAGCAATTCCTGATTCGTAACGGCCTGCTGGAGCGTCCGTTGGGTGGCGCGCTGTCGCAATTTCGCGCCGACATGCCAGGCGTTGCCAACAGCCGCGCCAGCAACTGGAACCGCCCGCCCATCGACCGCATGGCGAACCTCAACATCGAGCCTGGGGATGAGTCCCTTGAGCAGTTGATCGGCGGTATCGAGCACGGCGTGCTGATGTCCACCAACCGTTCGTGGTCCATCGACGACGCGCGCAACAAATTCCAGTTCGGTTGCGAATGGGGTCAGTTGATCGAGAACGGCGAACTCAAAGGCGTGGTGAAGAACCCCAACTACCGGGCGATTTCCGCGCAGTTCTGGAAAAACCTCAGTGCAGTAGGCGACGCCAGCACCTTCAAAGTCCTCGGCACACCCAACTGCGGCAAAGGCGAACCCAACCAGGTCATCCGCGTCGGCCACGCCTCGCCAGCCTGTGTATTCAAGCAAGTCGACGTATTCGGAGGGGATGCCTGATGTCGCATCAACAGCAGTTTCAGGCACTGGTTGAAACCCTCAAGGCGGCGATTGACGGGCAAGAGCGCTTCACCCTCGCCTACAACGCCGAAGAGTCGGACTTCATCCGTTTCAATCACGCCAAAGTGCGCCAGGTCGGGCACGTACAGCAGGCCAGCGTCACCCTCAAGCTGATCGACGACGAACGTCATGCGGATGTGCAACTGACCCTGTGCGGCGAGGGCGAGGTGGATGCTCAGCGCTTGATCGATGCACTTCAGCAGCTACGTTCAACCCTGACGCTGCTGACCAAAGATCCGTACTTGAAGCCCAACACCGAGGCCTGGCAGAACAGCAATGTTCAGGATGTTCCTTTGCCGGACAGCCAACATGTGGTCGAGCAGATCGCCCGGCTGGCACAAGGTCTGGATCTGGTGGGCTTCTACGCGGCCGGGCCGTTGTATCGCGGTTTTGCCAGTTCATGGGGCGCGCTGGGTTGGCATCAGGCCAACAGCTTCAATTTCGACTGGAGCCTGTTTCACGAAAACGGCCAAGCCGTCAAAGCCAACTACGCGGGGCATGAATGGAGCGATGCAGCCTTCGCCCAGCGGTTTGCCCTGGCCCGCGAGCAGCTGGAGTTTCTTGGCAAGCCGCTGAAAACCCTGGCGCCTGGCCAATACCGTGCGTACCTGGCGCCGGCCGCCATGGACGAAATCATTGGCATGTTGAGTTGGGGTGGTTTCTCGGCGCAATCGCTGGCGACCAAAACCAGCCCGCTGCAACGGTTGTACAGCGGCGATGCGCAGCTCAGCCCGCTGGTGAGTATCGATGAGCAGGTCAGCGGTTCGCTGTCGCCCGCGTTCTCAGGCGAAGGCTACCCGCGCAAGGATCTGGCACTGATCATGAACGGCCAGGGCCGGGAGCAATTGGTCGGTTCGGCGAGTGCAGCCGAATACGGTTTGCAGGCCAACGGCGCAGAGCCGTGGGAATCGCCAAGCTCACTGAGCATGGCCGCAGGCAGCCTGGCGCTGGAGCAGATTCTGCAAAAGCTCGGCACTGGCCTGTACATCGGCAATCTGTGGTACCTGAACTACTCCGATCAATCCGCTGCACGCTTGACCGGAATGACCCGCTTTGCGACGTTCTGGGTCGAAGACGGCAAGATCCAGGCGCCGGTGAGCACCATGCGTTTCGATGACAGCGTTTACAGCCTGCTGGGCAGCGCGCTGGAAGAATTGACCGCCGACCGGGAACTGATCCTCTCCACGAATACCTATAGTCAGCGTCAGACCGCTTCCAGCCATTTGCCGGGGGCGCTGATCAGCAAATTGACCCTGACTCTGTAGGAGCGAACTTGTTCGCGAGGCGATATTCCTGTGCTCGCAGGCCCAACGCCTCGCCAACAAGTTGGCTCCTACAGGGGATCGGCCCAGCACTTCAAAAGGACCCCCCATGCCCACCACCACCCCGCTTCTGGACGAAAAAACCCTGCGCTGGTTGCCGTGGGTGGTCGCTATCGCGTTCTTCATGCAGAGCCTGGACGGCACGATTCTCAATACCGCGCTGCCTTCAATGGCACGTTCCCTGGCTGAAGATCCGCTGCGCATGCAATCGGTGGTCATCGCCTACATGCTGACCATCGCCCTGCTGATCCCGGCCTCGGGCTGGATCGCCGACCGGTTTGGCATCAAACAGATTTTCTTCAGCGCCATTCTTCTGTTCAGTTTCGGCTCGCTGTTGTGCGCCATTTCCAACTCGCTGGGCATGCTGGTCGGTGCACGTATCGTTCAAGGCCTGGGCGGTGCCTTGATGCTGCCCATCGGCAGGTTGATCGTGCTGCGCGCTTACCCGCGTTCGGAGCTGGTGCGGATCATGAGCTTCATCACCCTGCCCGGCCTGCTCGGCCCGCTGATGGGGCCGACCCTGGGCGGCTGGATGGTGGAGTACCTGAGCTGGCACTGGATCTTTTTAATCAACATCCCGGTCGGCATCATTGGCTGCTGGGCCGTGCATCACTTCATCCCCAACCTGCCCGGTGGTGGCCGGACGCGTTTCGACGGCGTCGGCTTTGCCCTGTTTGGTGCCTCGATGGTGCTGATCACTATTGCACTGGAAGGTCTGGGCGAACTGCACCTGCCGCACTTGCGCGTGGTGCTGTTGCTGTTTGCAGGCTTCGGCTGCCTGGCGGCCTACTGGCTGCGCGCGGGGCACGTCGAAGCGCCGCTGTTCGCGCCATCGCTGTTTCGCACTCGCACCTTTGCTGTCGGTATTCTCGGCAATCTGTTTGCCCGACTGGGCAGCGGCGCGCTGCCGTTTCTCATGCCGTTGCTGCTGCAAGTGGCGCTGGGTTATTCACCTTCGCAAGCCGGGATGAGCATGCTGCCCCTGGCCGCCGCGGCGATGTTCGCCAAGTCGGTGGCGCGCTGGTTGATCGAGCATCTGGGTTACCGAGTCATCCTCACCGGCAACACCCTGATGCTGGGCATTCTGCTGTCGAGCATTGCGCTGATCGATGCGCAAACGCCGTACTGGATGCTGCTGGTGCATCTGGGCTTGCTTGGCGCGGTCAACTCCCTGCAATTCACCGCGATGAACACCGTCACCCTGATCGACCTCGACGACGCCAGCGCGGCCAGCGGCAACAGCCTGCTGTCGGTGGTGGCGCAGTTGTCCCTGAGCTTCGGCGTGGCGTGCGCAGCGGCGTTGCTGGGCGGCTTTACCGAACAGGTCTCGACCGGCGAAGTGAGCAGCGTGCTGGGCGCCTTCCAGCTGACCTTCCTGACTGTGGGTGTCATGGCGATGCTGGCGGCGGGGATCTTCCTGCAGTTGCCGCCGCGGGAAGCAAAAACCAAGGCCACGGCCTGACCTGTAGGAGCCAACTTGTTGGCGAGGCCATTTGACCTGTGCACACAGAACCATCGCCTCGCCAACAAGTTGGCTCCTACAAGGATATGCATTACCACCACCCAGCGGGAGCGAGCCTGATCGCCTCGTGACCTGATACACTGCGCGACATTTTGTTTTGCAGGTCCACTGTCGTGACTAACACCGCTTTCAATACTTTGCCCCTGTCTGCCGCCATGCTGGGTAACCTGGAGTCCCTTGGTTATGCCGGGATGACGCCGATTCAGGCGCAGAGCCTGCCGGTGATTCTCAAGGGCATGGACCTGATCGCCCAGGCCAAGACCGGCAGCGGCAAGACTGCAGCCTTCGGCATCGGCCTGCTGAACCCGATCAACCCGCGCTATTTCGGCTGCCAGGCACTTGTGCTGTGCCCGACCCGCGAACTGGCTGACCAAGTGGCAAAAGAAATCCGTCGCCTGGCCCGTTCCGAAGACAACATCAAGGTCCTCACCCTGACCGGCGGCGTGCCATTCGGCCCGCAGATCGGCTCGCTGGAGCACGGCGCGCACATCATCGTCGGCACGCCGGGGCGCATTCAGCAGCATTTGCGCAAAGGTTCGCTGGTGCTGGATGGCCTTAACACGCTGATCCTCGACGAAGCCGACCGCATGCTGGACATGGGTTTCTACGACGCCATCGCCGACATCATTGAGCAGACCCCGAAAAAGCGTCAGACCCTGCTGTTCTCCGCCACTTACCCGGTGGGCATCAAGCAACTGTCGTCCAAGTTCATGCGCGACCCGCAGACCGTCAAGGTTGAAGCACTGCACGCTGACAGCCAGATCGAGCAGATCTTCTACGAAATCTCCCCGGAAGATCGCCTTGATGCCGTGGTCAAAGTCCTCGGTCATTTCCGTCCGCAGTCCTGCGTTGCGTTCTGCTTCACCAAGCAGCAGTGCCAGGAAGTGGTGGATCACCTGACCGCCAAAGGCATTTCCGCTGTTGGCCTGCATGGCGATCTGGAACAGCGTGACCGCGATCAGGTTCTGGCGATGTTCGCTAACCGCAGCACCTCGGTACTGGTTGCCACTGACGTTGCAGCCCGTGGTCTGGACATTGATGCGCTGGACATGGTGATCAACGTCGAGCTGGCCCGTGACTCCGAGATGCACATTCACCGCGTCGGCCGTACTGGTCGTGCGGGCGAGAAAGGTATTGCGGTCAGCCTGGTTGCGCCGTCGGAAAGCCAACGCGCTCGCGCCATCGAAGAAATCCAGAAAGCTTCCCTGCGCTGGGAGCAACTGGACAGCCTGAAAAACGCCGGTGGTTCGCAGCTGGTCCCGACCATGAGCACCCTGTGCATCGGTTCGGGCCGCAAGGACAAACTGCGCCCGGGCGACATCCTCGGCGCGCTGACCGGCGAAGCGGGCATCCCGGGCGCTCAGGTGGGCAAGATCGCGATCTTTGACTTCCAGGCCTATGTTGCGGTTGAACGCGGCGTTGCCAAACAGGCGCTGGAGCGCTTGAACAACGGCAAGATCAAAGGCAAGTCGCTGCGCGTCCGGATTCTCTAAAAGCACCACAATCCCTGTAGGAGCGAACTTGTTCGCGAGGCGGTATTTCTGTGAATACAGGTCTATCGCCTCGCCAACAAGTTGGCTCCTACAGGTGAAGCACTCTCATTCCCGAGGAAATCGCTTTGCCCGTTACTGACGTTGTGATCATCGGCGCTGGCGCCGCAGGTTTGATGTGCGCGCTGACCGCCGCAGGTCGTGGCCGAAAGGTGATGTTGATCGATCACGCCAACAAGCCCGGCAAGAAGATCCTCATGTCTGGTGGCGGGCGCTGCAACTTCACCAACATGTACACCGAGCCGAGCAATTTCCTGTCGCAGAACCCGCACTTCTGCAAATCGGCTCTGGCGCGCTACACGCAGTGGGACTTCATCGGGCTGGTGGGCAAGCACGGCGTGCCCTATCACGAGAAAAAACTCGGCCAGTTGTTCTGCGATAACAAATCCAGCGACATCCTCGAAATGCTCCTGGAGGAATGCAAACAAGCCGGTGCCAGCCTGCACATGGACACCGCCGTGCAGCAGATCGAAAAAACCGAAACCGGCTACACCCTGGCGACCACGCTGGGCAGCATCAGTTGCGAGTCGCTGGTCATTGCCACGGGCGGCCTGTCGATCCCGACGCTGGGCGCAACCGGCTTCGGCTATCAGGTCGGCAAACAGTTCGGCCACGCGCTGCTGCCGACCCGCGCCGGGCTGGTGCCGTTTACCATCACTGACCAGCTCAAAGCGTTGTGCACCGAGCTGTCGGGCACCTCGGTGGATTGTCTGGTCAGCTGCAATGACACGAGCTTTCGCGAGAACATCCTGTTCACTCATCGCGGCCTCAGTGGCCCGGCGATTTTGCAGATTTCTTCGTTCTGGCACCCAGGCGATGCCGTGGAAATCAACCTGCTGCCCGACCACGACGTCGCCAGCTGGCTTACCGAGCAGCAAGCCGAACGCCCGAACAGCGAACTGAAGACCCTGCTGGGGGAAATCTTCACCAAGAAGATGGCCAATTTGATTGCCGAGCAGTGGTTCGTGTCCAAGCCGATGAAGCAATACACCCACGCTGAACTGGCCGACATCGCCGCCAAACTGGGCGCCTGGCAGGTGATACCGGCGGGCACCGAGGGCTATCGCACGGCCGAAGTGACGCTGGGCGGTATTGATACGCGGGAAGTGTCGTCCAAGACCATGGAATCGCTGAAATCACCGGGGCTGTATTTTATCGGTGAAGTGCTGGACGTCAGCGGCCATCTGGGCGGTTTCAACTTCCAGTGGGCCTGGGCCTCGGGGTATGCGGCTGCGCAGTTTGTTTGAGTTGTATTCGCTACCTGTAGGAGCCAACTTGTTGGCGAGGCGTCCTACCTGACACACCACCTCGCCAACAAGTTGGCTCCTACAGATCCTGTGCCCGCCACTCATTCACGCAATAAATTTCGCCCAGCCGATGTACAGACCCGGCGCATGCCTGTACATATCCACTTCAGCATTGATCAACCGTGAAACAGCTCCTCTATGGCCTCGAAATCTCTTCGTCATACTTTCCGCCGTCTGTGGGCGCTGGATAAATTCAGTTACAGCGTCCGGGTCTTCATTGCCCTGACCGGCAGCATGGCGCTGTGCTGGTATCAGAATGAAATGGCCCTGCTGATCCCGCTGTTTCTGGGGATCATTGCCTGCGCCCTGGCCGAGACTGACGACAGCTGGCAAGGCCGTCTGAATGCGCTGGCGGTGACGCTGGTGTGTTTCAGCGTTGCAGCAATGGCCGTCGAGTTGCTGTTTCCCTACCCCTGGATTTTCGTCGTCTCGCTGGCGGTTGCCAGTTTTGCCTTGACCATGCTCGGCGCGCTGGGCGAACGTTACAGCGCGATTGCCTATGGCACGCTGATCCTGTCGGTGTACACCATGATCGGCGTGGATCAGCGCGGTGGCGAGGTGCTGGACTTCTGGCATGAGCCGATGCTGCTGGTGGCAGGCGCGGCCTGGTACGGCCTGCTCTCGGTGCTGTGGCAGATGCTGTTTTCCAACCAGCCAGTGCAGCAGGCGCTGGCTCGTTTGTTCCGCGAGCTGGGCCAGTACCTGAAGCTCAAATCCAGCCTGTTCGAGCCCATCCGCCAGCTGGACGTTGAAGCCCGGCGTCTGGAGCTGGCTCAACAGAACGGCCGAGTGGTCGCCGCACTGAACGCCACCAAGGAAATCATCCTGCACCGGGTCGGCAGCGGTCGCCCCGGCTCGAAAGTCAGCCGCTACCTGAAGCTGTACTTCATTGCCCAGGACATCCACGAGCGCGCCAGCTCGTCGCATTACCCCTACAACTCACTCGCCGAGGCGTTCTTCCACAGCGATGTGCTGTTCCGCTGTCAGCGCCTGCTGCGCCAGCAAGGGGTGGCGTGCCAGGCCTTGTCCGAGTCTATCCAGCTGCGCCAGCCGTTCATTTACAACGACAGCTTTGCCTTCGCCATGGAAGATTTGCGCGCGTCGCTGGAGCATTTGCGCATTCAGAGCAACCCAGCCTGGCGCGGGCTGCTGCGCTCGTTGCGCGCCCTGGCGAACAACCTGGAAACCCTTGATCGCCTGCTCAGCGACGCCAGCAACCCGGACGCCGTGGCCGACGCCACCGACAGCTCGTTGCTGGACCGCTCGCCGCGCAGTTTCAAGGATGCCTGGACCCGCCTGCGTCTGCAGATGACCCCGACCTCGCTGCTGTTTCGCCACGCCCTGCGCCTGCCACTGGCCTTGACCGTCGGCTATGCGATGGTGCACTTGATTCACCCGTCGCAAGGCTACTGGATCATCCTGACCACGGTATTCGTCTGCCAGCCCAGCTATGGCGCCACCCGGCGCAAGCTCGGACAACGGATCATCGGCACCGCCATCGGCCTGACGGTGGGCTGGGCGCTGTTCGATCTGGTGACCAGCCCGATTCTGCAATCGATGTGCGCGGTACTGGCCGGGGTGGTGTTCTTCGTCAATCGGACCACGCGCTACACCCTGTCGACAGCGGCCATCACGGTCATGGTGCTGTTCTGCTTCAATCAGGTGGGCGACGGCTATGGGCTGTTCCTGCCCCGCCTGTTCGATACCCTGCTGGGTAGCTTGATCGCGGGGCTGGCGGTGTTCCTGTTCCTGCCGGACTGGCAAGGCCGCCGCCTGAATAAAGTGCTGGCCAACACCCTGACCTGCAACAGCATCTACTTGCGCCAGATCATGCAGCAGTACGCCAAGGGCAAGAGCGATGACCTGGCTTATCGTCTGGCCCGGCGCAACGCGCACAACGCCGACGCGGCACTGTCTACGACCCTGGCCAACATGCTCATGGAGCCCGGCCACTTTCGCAAAGAGGCAGACGTGGGCTTTCGCTTCCTGGTGCTGTCACACACCTTGCTCAGCTATTTATCCGGCCTTGGCGCACACCGGGAAACCCAGTTGCCAACGGAGGTGCGTGAGCATTTGATCGAGGGGGTGGGCGCAACGCTCGCGGCTAGTATTGATGAGATCGCGCAGAGCCTGGCGGAAAAACAACCCGTCGCCATTCACAGCGACACCGAAGAAACCCTGGCCACCGAACTTGAGCTGATGCCTGACGAGCTGGATGAAAGTCAGCGGCTGGTGCAGACGCAACTGGCGTTGATCTGCCGCCAGCTGGGGCCGCTGAGAACCCTCGCGGCGCACCTGATCAAGGCTCCCGCGCCCGTTACAGACCATGCCGCTTGAAGATCGCCTGATAGCTGCCGTCGGCTTTCATCGCGGCAATTTCCCGATCAAAGTCGGCGACGATTTGCTCATGCAGCGGATTCTTCAGGCTGACCAGAATATGCAGGCTGTTCTCGCTCAGTGATTTGGGCAGGAATGCCACGTTTTCCCGAAGGCTCTTGGGTTCGAGCGTCAGGTAGTAACGGGCGACGAACTCGTCTTCCACCGCCAGGTCCACACGCCCCGCCGCCAACATTCGCACCGCCATGGTGAAGCTGCTGACCGGGACCTTTTCCAGCTGATCGTCGTTATCGAACTCCGGTGAGTAGGCGTAGCCGCGCACCACCGCAATGGGGCGCGAATACAACTGGCTCAGGTCGCGATACTCGACACTGGACCGGCTGCGCTTGAGAAACCGTACACGGTTGACCAGGTACTCGGCCGAAAACTGGCCCAGTTTGGTCCGTTCCTCGTTGTACCAGGCATTGATCAGCACATCGTAATGGCCTTCGCCCAACCCATGCATCGCCCTGGCCCAAGGCACCTGATGGTATTCAGAGGCATAACCGGCGCGCTCAAGTGCAGTGCTGACCAGATCAGTCGCCAGCCCGTTATTGAGCAAAGAGGAGTCGGTAAACGGCGCCCAGGGATCGGCCACCAAACGTAATTTCTCTGCCGCGCCCACCTGGGCCGTCAGCAGTAATCCCAGCAAACCTATGGCTTTAAGCAAACACGGCATGCTTATGTCCCTGAGACGGGCGAGGCCCGAGTAGTCCATGCGATAGGTGCTGGCATGTGGCCTTTATTGAAGCTGCATTTCGGCGTTTTCACAACTCATACCCAGGTTGCGTTTGTGCACAAGACCAGCAAAAAAAACAATTAATGGCCGGCATGCCATCGGTTGACTGATTTACCGCGCATTCAGCTGCAGGGTTTTATTGGGTATCGGACGGGATGCGTTTAGTATTCCCCCCAGATTTCCTCTGCGAGTCAGCGACATGTCAATCAACTGGATCTGCAAACACCATACCGACCTGAGCAAGGAACAGCTCTACGCCATCCTGAAATTGCGCGCCGAAGTGTTCGTGGTTGAGCAGCAGTGTGTGTATCTGGACGTCGACGGCCAGGATCTGCTGGGCGACACCTGCCATTTGATGGCCTGGCAGGAGGACCGCCTGGTCGCCTACCTGCGCTTGCTCGACCCGATCCAGCAAGGGGGCGACGTCACCATTGGACGCGTCGTGACCGCGCCATCGATCCGCAGCCGTGGCATTGGTCATGAGCTGATGGAGCAGGCATTGGAAAACGCCGAAAGGACCTGGCCCGACCAGCCGATCTATCTCTCGGCACAGGCGCACTTGCAGGGTTACTACGCGCGCTATGGTTTCGAGCCGGTGGGCGAGGTGTACCTGGAAGACGAAATCCCCCACATCGGCATGCGCCGCGACCTCGAATAAAGCGCACAGCAGTGCTCAGGGGTATTGCAGCACCGCTTTGATCTGCGCCAGATGGGCAGCGATCCAGGTTTTGTCGATCGCGCCCCAGTCACGAATCCGATACTGCCCGGCGTGATTGCGGCCACCTTCGAGCTGTTCGAACTCACACTCGATATCAAGATCGGCCAGCGCCGCAATGGTGTCCTGGGCCGTGCGCCGAGGCATACCCGTGGCGTCCACCAGTGCGGGGACGCTGCTGGCGATTTCGCTATCGATCAGATACGCCACGTACAGACGGCGATAGAAGCTGGATTTGGTTTTGCTGATGTCCATTGTCGGGGTCCTTGCCATTCAGTATGGGGAACACAATTTCTGTAGGAGCCAACTTGTTGGCGAGGCGCTGTGTCAGGCACCCCGCCTCGCCAACAAGTTGGCTCCTACAGAAGATGCTGCGACGCTTTCTATTGCATATCCCGCCACGTCAGATAAACACGCAGATCAAACTCGATCTGGTGATACCCCGGCTGCATGTGCTCGCACAGTTTGTAGAACGCCTTGTTGTGGTCCGATTCCTTGAAGTGCGCCAGCTCATGGACAACGATCATTTCCAGAAACTGCGGCGGCGCTTCCTTGAACAGCGACGCCACGCGGATCTCCTTCTTGGCCTTGAGCTTGCCGCCCTGAACCCGGGAAATGGTGGTGTGCAATCCGAGCGCGCGATGGGTCAGGTCCAGCCGGTTGTCGAACAGCACCTTGTCGATGCTCGGCGCGTTGCGCAGGTGTTCCTGCTTGAGCGCCAACGCATAGGCGTACAACGCTTTGTCGCTCTGCACGGCATGGCGCTCGGGGTAACGCTGCTTGAGGTAGTCGCCGAGCTTGTTCTGGGCGATAAGCTGCCGCACCTGCTCCTGAAGAGCGGGCGGGTAAGCCTGAAGGTATTTAAGAGGCGCGAGCATGGGCCGTACACTGAACCGAAAGGCCCAAGTGTACAGAACTCAAACGGACTTGATGGCCTGCCAGTCAAATGATGCCGGGAACGCCAGCGCATCTTCCGCGACCATGGGCCTGGCAACCAGAAACCCCTGAATCAACTGGCAACCGTTATTGGCCAGCCATTGATACTGCTCGACAGTCTCGACCCCCTCGGCAATCACCAACACATTCAGGTTCAGGCACAGATCAATGATGCTGCGCGCCACGGCCGTGTCCCGAGGCGAGGTGAGCATACCGGCGATGAAATGCCGGTCGATCTTCAAGGTGTCGATATCCAGGTTACGCAGGTGCGTGAGCGAGCATTCGCCCACGCCAAAATCGTCCAGCGCGACACTCACGCCGATGTCATGCAAATGCCGGATCTGGTTGCGGCTGTGAACCAGGTTATGCACCAGCGAAGCCTCGGTGATCTCCACCTCCAATTGCCCCGGCTTGAGGTTGAAACGCTGCATGGCGCGGCGAATTTCCGAAGCCAGGTTGGGCATGCTGAACTGCGTGGGGCTGACGCTGACGCTCAGCACCAGGCCCGGATCGAACACCTCATCCCAGCGGCTGCGCTGCTCCGCGCCCTGCTCGAAAATCCAGCTGCCCAGTTTGTTGATCAGCCGTGTTTCCTCAAGCAAAGGAATGAACAACCCCGGCGGCACATCGCCTGCGCTCGGGTGCTGCCAGCGCAATAACGCTTCGAAGCCACGCAAACGGCCGTCGGCGATAGACACCTGCGGCTGATAGACCATGGAAAAATCCTGGCCATCAATGGCGGTCCGCACGCTGTTTTCCAGCATCAGCCGTGAGCGGGCGCGACCATTCATGTCTTGGTCGTAAAAACGGTATTGCTGACGCCCTGCTCGTTTGGCCTCGTACATGGCGATGTCTGCCGCGCGCAGCAGGCCATCCAGGTTCGAGCCGCAATCGGGATAGGTCGCAATCCCAATGCTGGCGCCGAGGGTGACATCCACGCCGTCCACCTGACGGCGCACCGACACTCGCTCGATCAGCTTTTCAGCCACCTTGGCGGCATGCTCGGGGAAGTCCAGGCCTTCGATGACCACGGTAAATTCGTCGCCGCCCATACGCGCCAGCACGTCATAGGGGCGCATGCAGTCCTTGAGCTGCTCGGCAACCCAGAGCAGAACCTGATCCCCGGCGTCATGCCCGAGGGAATCATTGACCCGCTTGAAGCCGTCAAGGTCCAGGTACAGCACCACCAGAAACTTGCCCGCATGTTCGTTGCGCAACAACATGCCTTCGACGGCCTGATAAAAACCTCGTCGATTCAGCAACCCGGTCAGGGCGTCGGTCACCGCCTGATGTTCCAGCTGCTGATAAAGGTCACGCACCACCGACATGTCCAGGATGCTGAACACCATCGCCTTCTGCTCCAGCGGCAACGGCGCGCAGGACAACGCCACAGGTAGCTCGCACCCTTCGCGGGTGCGCAGAACGGCATCGTGCAGACGATAGATTTCGGCGCTGCGGTAATGCCGGTAAAACCCCGACTGCGTCCATTCGACCACCTGCGGTTCGGCCAGGTAATCAATGACGCGGGTCCCCACCAGCGCCTCGACACTGGCGCCCAACAGGCGGCAGATGGCCGGGTTGGCGAAGTTGATCAGGCCCGCTTCGCTGACCACCAGAATGCCTTCGTCGATGTTGTCCAGCACCGATGCGTTGAAAGCCCTGGCGGCTTCCAGCTCCAGCGACAGTTTCTGCAGGGTGCGGCGATTCTGTTGCTGCTCCAGCAGCGCCTGGACTTTGGGCCTGAGCACGTTGGGGTCGAACGGTTTGAACAGGTAATCGATGGCGCCACTGGCATAGCCACGGTGCACGGCATCCTGGGACTGTTCGTTGGCGGTCAGGAAGATAATTGGCGTCAGCCGGGTGCGCTGGCTGCCACGCATCAGGCGGGCGACTTCGAAACCATCCATGCCTGGCATCTGCACATCGAGCAGCACCAGATCCACTTCCCGCTCCAGCAATACGGTCAGCGCTTCAACACCTGAGCTGGCGGTGACGATGCACCAGTCCTGGCGTTGCAGAACAGCACACATTGTCACCAGATTTTCCGGGTAGTCATCGACAACCAATAAAACTGAACGGCCATCACTTGGCTTGGGTTGCACGCATTCCATGCTGCTTCTCTTATGTGGGATCGACGCTCAAAGCTGAGGGTAACGCCTCATCCGAATGGAGCCACTCTAGTCGGGTATTTCAGAAACCAGAAGATGACTAGCGAAATGCCACCAATAAAGCACCAAGAACCCGACTAACGGTCGATTGCCGTGGGGCGTTAGTGGGCAAGTGCTGCAGGGGATGTGACATTACTTTGACGCCATCCGTCGGGCACTTTTCAGTTAACAGGAACTATTTCGAAACGTATAACCAATGCCCGAAAGGCCCATGCCAGACGCGTGGTTAATGGCAATGAGACATAACGGAAACTTCAACAATGGTAGACATGGCATCGTGGAATCTCAGCATTCCTGTGGGTTCGCCCCCCAAAACCATCGAGACGTCAGCACTGGTCAAAGGCTATGACGGCAAGTATTTTCGATCGGAATCCGGGCACATTTTCTTCTGGTCACCCGTTACCGGCTCACGCACGGAAAACGCCAAATACCCCCGCAGTGAGCTGCGTGAAACCTGGGCCGATGGCAGGCTGCACAATTGGATGTATCCAGATGCGGACAACTTTCTGAACGCCACGCTGGAAGTCAATCAGGTGCCCTCTTCCGGCAAGGTCGTGATCGGCCAGATCCACGCCTATGACAGCACCGAGCCGATGCTCAAGGTCGAGTACCAATACAAGGAAGACTCTAAATCCGGGAACATCGTTGCCAAGGTTCGCAACCGCTTCGACGACAAAAAGAGCCGCGTTATCCAGATAGCCGAAGGCGTGCCGCTCAACGAGCGATTCAACTACAAGATCCACCTCAGCCCCGGCGGCGACCTCAGCGTCAGTTCCCGTGGGAAAAACTGGAGCAGCCCAATCAGCGCCACGTGGCGTGACAAGCCGCTGTACTTCAAGGCGGGTGTTTACGTTCAGGACAACAAGGGCTACAGCAGCGAAGGCGCCAAGGCGACCTTCTATAAGCTGGATATTGATCACAACAGGACGTAACGATCTCCTGTAGGAGCTGCCGAAGGCTGCGAACGGCGGTGTGCCTGCCAAGCCACTGTTCGCAGCCTTCGGCAGCTCCTACAGAGGATACGTATTAGCGGGTTGCCGCCTTGAACTCTTGCTCGGCCAGGTCAAACCGCGACTGCATCCCTGCCGACGGGCCTTTGCCCAACAGGCTGAATACCACGATGGCAATGCTGGCGAAAAGGAAGCCAGGGATGATCTCGTACAGACCCCAGATACCCAATTGCTTCCAGACGATCACAGTGATTGCGCCCACCAGCACACCGGCCAGCGCGCCGTTGCGGGTCATGCCTTTCCACAGTACCGAAATCAGCACCACTGGACCGAACGCAGCGCCGAAGCCTGCCCAGGCGTAGCTCACCAGACCCAACACGCGGTTCTCCGGGTTGGCAGCCAGCAGGATCGAGATGATCGCGATCAGCAGCACCATGGCGCGGCCGACCCACACTAGCTCCTTCTGCGAAGCATTCTTGCGCAGGAACGCTTTGTAGAAGTCTTCAGTCAGGGCGCTGGAGCACACCAGCAGTTGGCAGCTCAACGTGCTCATCACCGCAGCCAGGATGGCCGACAGCAACACACCAGTAACCCACGGGTTGAACAGCAACTTGGCCAGTTCAATGAATACCCGCTCAGGGTTTTCGGTCACGGGACCTGCCACTTCAGGATGTGCCGAGAAGTAGGCAATGCCGAAGAAACCGGCCGCGACCGTGCCGCCCAGACACAGGATCATCCAGGTCATGGAAATGCGGCGAGCACTGGCAATGGACTTCACCGAATCGGCGGCCATGAATCGAGCCAGAATGTGCGGTTGACCGAAGTAGCCCAGCCCCCAGCCCAACAGCGAAATGATGCCGATGATGCTGGTGTTTCGGAACATGTCGAAGTTGGCAGGATCCTTGGCTTCAATGGCCAGGAATGTCGCATCGACGCCACCGGTGGCCAGCAGCACGATAATCGGCGTCAGGATCAGGGCGAAGATCATCAGCGTGGCCTGGACCGTGTCAGTCCAGCTGACAGCCAGGAAACCACCCACGAAGGTGTAAGCGATGGTGGCCGCGGCGCCCGCCCACAAGGCGGTCTCGTAAGACATGCCGAACGTGCTTTCAAACAGACGTGCACCGGCCACGATGCCCGACGCGCAATAGATGGTGAAGAACACCAGAATCACCACCGCGGAAATGACTCGCAGCAGACCGCTCTTATCTTCGAATCGACTGGTGAAGTAATCCGGCAAGGTCAGGGCATCGCCGTTGTGCTCGGTCTGCACACGCAGACGGCCGGCGACGAAAAGCCAGTTCAGGTAAGCACCGACGATCAGGCCGATGGCGATCCAGCTCTCGGACAGACCGGACATGTAGATCGCACCCGGCAAGCCCATCAACAGCCAGCCGCTCATGTCGGAAGCACCTGCCGACAACGCTGTTACCACGCTGCCCAGGCTGCGTCCGCCAAGGATGTAATCGGAAAGGTTGTTGGTCGAGCGATAGGCCATCAGGCCAATCAGAACCATTGCTGCGATATAGATCACAAACGTGATCAGGGTGGGGTTGCTGACAGTCATTATTAATACGCCTGGGCATTGTTTTTATTGACGCCGACTCCCGAAAGTCGACGCTCTGCAGCAGGGCTGGCCCTCACCGAAAGGCTGCACCTCCTCCCGGCCGGAACGGTCCCACGGGAACGATTCTCAATTATGCTTGCGACATCGGGCCGCATCCTATTCAACAACCCACCCAAGGTGCAACCCATTTGGCGACGAAAAGTTGCACCTGTCTTGTAGGCCTCTTCCGAATCTGCGTTTTAGCTCCTTTTTGAAGCAAAGACCGTTTTTGATAGAACAAACAGCACCAGGCTTGTGCGCGCTTGCGACACCGACATACCACTGGGCAGCGGACGCAAAATAATCAAGTAAAAAAGGGTTGCACCCGGTTGCACCCTTGGCGACTCGTCGATAATCTGAGCCGACAATTGAGGCCACATCATAGTGGCGTAATGAGGGCAGCACATGGCGACCACCACCTTGGGTGTGAAACTCGACGACCCGACCCGCGAGCGATTGAAAGCAGCCGCTCAGTCCATTGACCGGACTCCGCACTGGCTCATCAAACAGGCAATTTTCAATTACCTGGAAAAGCTCGAAGGTGGTGCAACCCTTTCGGAACTCAACGGTAGCGCTGGCAAAGAAGGCGACGACCACGGCGACCTGCCGGTAGACGCGGCGCATCAGTGCTTCCTCGAATTCGCCGAAAGCATCCTGCCGCAGTCCGTGTTGCGCGCCGCCATCACCGCCGCCTACCGCCGTCCCGAGCCTGAAGTGGTGCCGATGCTCATTGAGCAGGCGCGCTTGCCCGTACCGATGGCGGAAGCCACCAACAAGCTGGCGGCCACCATTGCCGAGAAGCTGCGCAATCAGAAAAGCGCTGGCGGCCGTGCAGGCATTGTTCAGGGCTTGCTGCAGGAATTCTCCCTGTCTTCTCAGGAAGGCGTGGCCCTCATGTGTCTGGCCGAAGCCTTGCTGCGCATCCCGGACAAAGGCACTCGCGATGCCCTGATCCGCGACAAGATCAGCACCGGCAACTGGCATCCGCACCTGGGCAACAGCCCTTCGCTGTTCGTCAACGCCGCCACCTGGGGCCTGCTGCTGACCGGTAAGCTGGTTGCTACGCACAACGAAGCCGGGCTGACCTCCTCCCTGAGCCGGATCATCGGCAAAAGCGGCGAACCCGTGATCCGCAAAGGCGTGGACATGGCGATGCGCCTGATGGGCGAGCAGTTCGTCACTGGTGAAACCATTGGCGAAGCGCTGGCCAACGCCAGCCGCTTCGAAGCCAAGGGCTTCCGTTACTCCTACGACATGCTCGGCGAAGCGGCACTGACCGAACATGACGCGCAAAAATACCTGGCGTCCTACGAGCAGGCGATCCACTCCATCGGCAAGGCTTCCCATGGCCGTGGCATTTATGAAGGTCCGGGCATTTCCATCAAGCTGTCAGCCCTGCACCCACGCTACAGCCGCGCCCAGTACGAGCGCGTCATGGAAGAACTGTATCCGCGCCTGCTGTCCCTGACCCTGCTGGCCAAGCAATACGACATCGGTCTGAACATCGACGCCGAAGAAGCGGACCGCCTTGAGCTGTCGCTGGACCTGCTTGAGCGCCTGTGTTTTGAACCGCAACTGACCGGCTGGAACGGCATCGGTTTCGTGATCCAGGCCTACCAGAAACGCTGCCCGTACGTGATCGACTACGTGATCGATCTGGCCCGCCGCAGCCGCCACCGCCTGATGATTCGTCTGGTCAAGGGCGCCTACTGGGACAGCGAAATCAAGCGCGCCCAGGTCGAAGGCCTGGAAGGCTATCCGGTCTACACCCGCAAGGTGTACACCGATGTTTCCTACATTGCCTGCGCACGTAAACTGCTGTCGGTACCGGAAGCCATCTACCCGCAGTTCGCCACGCACAATGCCCACACGCTGTCGGCCATTTACCACATCGCCGGTCAGAATTATTACCCCGGCCAGTACGAATTCCAGTGCCTGCACGGCATGGGCGAGCCGCTTTACGAGCAGGTTGTCGGCAAAGTCGCCGACGGCAAGCTGAACCGTCCGTGCCGCGTCTATGCGCCGGTCGGCACCCACGAAACATTGCTGGCCTATCTGGTGCGTCGCCTGCTGGAAAACGGCGCCAATACCTCGTTCGTCAACCGCATTGCCGATCAGTCCATCTCCATTCAGGAACTGGTAGCCGATCCGGTAGCCAGCATCGAGCGCATGGCTACGCAGGAAGGCGGCTTCGGCCTGCCACACCCGCGCATCCCATTGCCCCGCGACCTGTACGGCCCGGAACGCGCCAACTCCAGCGGCATCGACCTGGCCAACGAACATCGCCTGGGCTCGCTGTCTTCGGCCTTGCTGGCAACGGCGCACAACGACTGGAAAGCCGCGCCCATGCTCGGCTGCCCGGCCAGTGAAAGCACCGAGACTGCACTGCTGAATCCGTCCGATCTGCGTGACGTGGTCGGCCATGTGCAGGAAGCCAGCCTGGAAGATGTCGACAACGCCCTGCTCTGCGCCCTGAGTTCCGGCCCGATCTGGCAAGCCACGCCGCCCGCCGAGCGCGCCGCGATTCTTGAGCGCGCCGCCGACCTGATGGAAGCCGAGATTCAGCCACTCATGGGCCTGTTGGCGCGTGAAGCTGGCAAGACGTTCGCCAACGCCATCGCCGAAGTTCGCGAAGCCGTGGACTTCCTGCGTTATTACGCGGTGCAGGCGCGCAACGATTTCAGCAACGACGCCCATCGTCCGCTCGGGCCGGTGGTGTGCATCAGCCCCTGGAACTTCCCGCTGGCCATTTTCAGTGGGCAAGTCGCCGCCGCGCTGGCCGCCGGTAACCCGGTCCTGGCCAAACCTGCGGAACAGACGCCACTGGTAGCCGCTCAAGCAGTACGCATCCTGCTGGAAGCCGGTATTCCGGAAGGCGTGCTGCAACTGCTGCCGGGTCGAGGTGAAACCGTCGGTGCGCGTCTGGTCGGTGACGATCGGGTCAAAGGCGTGATGTTCACCGGTTCCACCGAAGTGGCTCGCCTGCTGCAACGCAACATTGCCGGGCGCCTCGATGCTCAAGGCCGTCCGATCCCGCTGGTCGCTGAAACCGGTGGCCAGAACGCAATGATCGTCGACTCCTCGGCGCTGACCGAACAAGTGGTCATAGACGTGGTGTCCTCGGCGTTCGACAGCGCCGGTCAACGCTGCTCGGCCCTGCGCGTGCTCTGCCTGCAGGAAGACTCGGCGGATCGCGTCATCGAGATGCTCAAAGGGGCCATGGCTGAATGCCGCCTCGGCAACCCGGAGCGCCTGTCCGTGGACATCGGCCCGGTCATCGACGCCGAAGCCAAGGCGGGCATCGACAAGCACATCCAAGGCATGCGCGACAAAGGCCGCACGGTCTATCAGGTTGCCATCGCCGACAGCGACGAAATCAAGCGCGGCACCTACGTGATGCCAACCCTGATCGAGCTGGAAAGCTTCGACGAGCTGCAGCGTGAAATCTTCGGCCCGGTGCTGCACGTGGTTCGCTACAAGCGCAAAGAACTCGACCAGTTGATCGGCCAGATCAACGCCTCCGGTTATGGCCTGACCCTCGGCGTGCACACCCGCATCGACGAGACCATCGCCAAGGTCATCGACAACGTCAACGCGGGCAACGTCTACGTTAACCGCAACATCGTCGGTGCCGTGGTGGGCGTGCAGCCATTTGGCGGCGAAGGCCTGTCGGGCACCGGTCCGAAAGCGGGCGGCCCGCTGTACCTGTACCGCCTGCTGTCGACGCGCCCGGCGGATGCCATCGAGCAGTCCTTCGTGCGTGGCGATGCCCTGGCCGCACCGGACACCCGCAGGCGCGAAGCCATGAGTGCACCGCTTCAGGCCTTGAAAACCTGGGCAGCGGGCAATCAGCAGCCAGAGCTGGAGCAGCTGTGCAGCCAGTTCGCCGTGCAGTCGCAAAGCGGCGTGACCCGCTTGCTGGCAGGCCCCACTGGCGAGCGCAACAGCTACAGCATCCTACCTCGCGAGCACGTTCTGTGTCTGGCCGACGCGGAAAGCGATCTGTTGATTCAGCTGGCCGCGGTTCTGGCCGTTGGCAGCAGCGCGGTCTGGCCGGACAACGCACTCAGCAAACCACTGCGTGCACGACTGCCCAAAGAGGTCCAGGCGCGTATCAAGCTGGTGGCCGACTGGAGCAAAGACGACGTGCTGATCGATGCCGTCGTGCATCACGGCGACTCGGACCAGTTGCGCGAAGTCTGCGAGCAGGTGGCGCAGCGTGCCGGCGCCATCGTCGGCGTCAATGGCCTGTCCCATGGCGAAACCAACGTTGCCCTGGAGCGCCTGGTGATCGAACGCGCATTGAGCGTCAACACGGCAGCCGCTGGCGGTAATGCGAGCTTGATGACCATCGGCTGATGCTTTGACTGGCGAGTAAAAAGAGAGCTTCGGCTCTCTTTTTTTTTGCACTTTAAAACCGTTACTTGACAATAAACCGGCGATTTGATTCGCTACCAGATAAGTTTTATATACCCCCCTTAACATTCAACTAACACCCTGCCAAACAGCCTGCAAAAAAACTGTTGATCTCTTTATTCAGCTGTGATTAAACGCATTATCGATTGATAAACAAGCATCTTTCGAAAATAAATAATTACCGCACTTAGAGATTATCAAATGACTTTACTGCACGCTCGAACTTCTCAACTTGATCCTTCTTTTGGTATCAATGGCAAACTCGATGTCCGTACGCCGGGTAACTTCCGTAATGACCTTTCAACTGTAAGCCTGGACTCAACCGGCCGCCGCCTGATCATCCAGGGCGCCTATGAGCGGGAAATCCCTGGCCTGCCTATTCCGGGCGTGGCTGCGCTCATTGATGACGGGGCATTCGACACCCGCTTCGGCGACATGCAGGACGGCCTCTCCACTGTGCCGCCGGTTAATCTGGCATCAAGCGCGAGCAGTGTCGCCAAGCTGGCTGATGGCTCGTTCTATATCACTGGCGCAGCCTACAGCCAGCTGCCGCTGATCAACTATGATCAGGACGGCAAGTTTATTTCTATCCGCGACATCGCCGAAGGCCCGCAATCTTCAACCCCTCGTCTATTGGGCATGGATGACAAGTTTCTGGTAGCGACCGCCAACAGCCAGGGGGGCGTGATTTATCGTCGACACTTCGATGGTGAACAGGATGATAGTTTCGGCACGGCAGGCAAGACAACTTTCCTGACAGGTAATACTTATGTATCGACATTACACATGGCGCGCAGTGTTAATGCATCGTCGTTCTACCTGGCTGGCGAGTTGAATAACGATGGTTTTATTCTGCGCATGACCGAGTCGGGCGAACTGGATCAAGGCTTCGCCGCCGGCGGTGTCTATACCCTGAGAATGATTGATGCCCGTTATACGGCATGCCGACGAGTCATCGAACTGAGCAATGGCAAAACCCTGCTACTCATCAATAGCTCCAGTACAGCGCAAAACTCCGCCAGCTATCTGGTTCGCCTGACCACTGAAGGACGAATCGACGCCACCTTTAACCGCGGCGAACCTTTGCGCCTGCCAGGCGAGGTTGGCGAAGACTTCACCCTGCAAGCAGATGGCAAAATCCTGGTGGCCAACCGCGGCCTGATGACCGGCAACCAACTGACCCGCTTCGTCCCGAACGGCGGACTGGACCTCGACTTCGGTAGCGAGTCCACAGGTTCTATCACCTTCACCGACGAACAGATCGACTTCGTGAAAAGCGTCACGGTCCAGCCGGACGGCAAGATCGTGGTGGGTGGTACTTCCGGGTCGATTACTACGCTGTTGAGGTTGGTGGCGTAATCAACTCGATCCTTACGGGTAACTCTGTAGGAGCTGCCGAAGGCTGCGAACAGCGGGGTGTCAGGCACATCGCCTTCGCAGCCCTCGTAACCTCGGACAGCTCCTACAAGACCGCGGTGCATCTGAAATAACCTGTAGGAGCTGCCGAAGGCTGCGAACGGCGGGGTGTCAGTCACATCGCCTTCGCAGCCCTCGTAACCTCGGACAGCTCCTACAAGACCGCGGTGCATCTGAAATAACCTGTAGGAGCTGCCGAAGGCTGCGAACAGCGGGGCGTCAGGCACATCGCCTTCGCAGCCCTCGTAACCTCGGGCGCTCCTTCAGGACCCAGTTGTGACGCAGCCCCCACCATCACCCAAATCAATCATCCTGTGCATCCCAAAATCACCCGCCTAGACTCAGCCCATTCCAACACATCAGGTACAGAGTCATGTCCGAGTCGCTGCTCAGTTCTCGCAATCTGGCTTTCGAGCTTTACGAGGTGCTGGACGCCGAAGCGTTAACCCGGCGTGAGCGGTTTGCCGAGCACAATCGCGAAACGTTCGATGCCGCCATAACAACGGCACGCTCCATCGCCGAGAAATACTTCGCCCCCCACAACCGCAAAGCCGATGAAAACGAACCGCGCTATGAAAACGGGGAGGCGATTTTGATACCCGAGGTCAAGCCTGCGGTTGATGCGTTTCTTGAGGCGGGCTTTCTGAATGCTACGCGAGGCTTCGAAGACGGCGGTATGCAATTGCCGACGCTCCTGTCTCAGGCTTGCTTTGCGCACTTTCAGGCCGCTAACGCAGGCTCCACGGCTTACCCATTTCTGACCATGGGCGCGGCAAACCTGATCGAAAGTTTCGGCAGCGAAGAGCAGAAACAGCGCTTCCTGCGGCCGATGATCGATGGCCGTTTCTTCGGCACCATGGCATTGACCGAGCCCCACGCTGGATCTTCCCTGTCAGACATCCGCACCCGCGCCGAGCCCGCGACAGATGGCACTTATCGCCTGCGCGGTAACAAGATTTTTATCTCCGGCGGCGATCATCAGCTGTCGGAAAACATCGTGCACATGGTGCTGGCCAAACTGCCGGATGCGCCCGCCGGCGTTAAAGGCATTTCACTGTTTATCGTGCCCAAGTTTCTGGTCAATGAAGACGGTAGCCTCGGCCCGCGCAACGACGTGATCCTGGCCGGGCTGTTTCACAAGATGGGCTGGCGCGGCACCACGTCCACGGCGCTGAATTTCGGCGATAACGGGCACTGTGTCGGCTATCTGGTGGGCAAGCCGCATCAGGGCCTGAGCTGTATGTTCCAGATGATGAACGAAGCGCGCATCGGCGTCGGCATGGGCGCGGTGATGCTCGGCTACGCGGGGTATCTGTATTCGCTGGATTACGCCCGGGAACGCCCGCAAGGCCGTCTGCCGGACAACAAAAGCCCGGACAGCGCGCCGGTGCCGATCATCCAGCACGCCGACGTGCGACGCATGTTGCTGACGCAAAAAGCCTACGTGGAAGGCGCGTTCGATCTGGGGCTTTACGCAGCCAGGTTGTTCGACGACACCACGACCAGTGAATCTGAAGAGGCCCGCCAGCAGGCCCAGCAATTGCTGGATCTACTGACGCCGATTGTCAAAGCCTGGCCATCGGAGTTCTGCCTGAAGGCCAACGAGCTGGCAATCCAGATTCTCGGTGGTCATGGCTACACCCGGGAATACCCCGTGGAACAGCATTACCGGGACAACCGCCTGAACCCGATCCATGAAGGCACCAACGGTATTCAGTCGCTGGACCTGCTGGGACGCAAGCTGGCACAAGACGGCGGCGCAGGGCTCAAACAACTGCTGCGCCTGATGGCCGACACTTCCCAACGCGCTCAAGCCTTCGAGGCGCTGACCGAACTGCGCCAGCCCCTGCAACAGCTGGTGACGCGCCTGCAGGCCGTGACCCTGAGCCTGCTGGGCGATCTGGCTCTGGGCAAAGTCAACACAACCCTGGCCAACTCCGCGCTTTACCTCAAGGCATTCGGCCACGCCGTGATCGGTTGGCGCTGGCTGGAACAGGCGATCCACGCCCAACAAGGCCTGGCCCATGGCAATGGGGCAGACAAGGACTTCTATCAGGGCAAACTTCAGGCCGCGCGTTACTTCCTGACCTGGGAAGTACCGGGTTGCCATCATGAGCTGGCGATTCTGGAAGCGCGGGATCGTACGTGCCTGGACATGCAGGAAAACTGGTTTTAAGCCGGTACACCTGCCGAATGGGAGCGAGTTCATTCGCGAAAAGGCCGGTACAGTCGATGGAAATGCGCCGACTGCACGCCAGCATTCGCGAATGAATTCGCTCCCACCTGGGCGTCACCCGGCTCTATAAAGAGTGAACTGGCCCGGGATGACGTCGGCAGACAATCTTGCAGGCAAACACAGACTCCCCACAGAAACCCGCTGCTTCCCGCCTGGTAAACACCCGCGTTTAAGCAATCATCAGCAATGCTTTGACAGCCAACCAATTCAACAGGTTAGAATCCCTTGGCACGCTGACTGCATGGTCATTGCGAGCCCCTCTTTTTTTCTGATCGTTTTTTGCCTGGAGTACCGCCCTTGGATGCTACGACCATCAACAGCCTGTTCTTGATCGGCGCGTTGCTGGTGGGTGCAAGCATTCTGGTCAGTTCCCTGTCGTCACGCCTGGGCATCCCGATTCTGGTGATCATCCTGGCTGTGGGCATGGTCGCGGGCGTGGATGGCGGCGGGATCATTTTCGACAACTACGCCGCAGCCTATCTGGTCGGCAACCTCGCCCTGGCGGTGATTCTGCTCGATGGCGGACTGCGCACGCGGGTGTCCAGCTTCCGGGTGGCGCTCTGGCCAGCGCTGTCGCTGGCCACCGTCGGGGTCCTGATTACCACGGCATTGACGGGCATGGTCGCGGCCTGGCTGTTTAATCTGAACATGATCCAAGGCCTGCTGATCGGCGCGATTGTCGGCTCTACCGACGCCGCCGCAGTATTTTCGCTATTGGGCGGCAAGGGCCTGAACGAGCGGGTGACCGCCAGCCTGGAGATCGAATCCGGCAGTAACGACCCCATGGCGGTGTTCCTCACCGTCACCCTGATCGACATGCTCGCCAGCGGCCAGACCAGCCTGGAATGGAGCCTGCTGGGTCATCTGATCCGCGAATTCGGAATCGGCGGCGTCATTGGCCTGGGTGGCGGCTGGCTGATGCTGCAGTTGGTCAACCGGATCAACCTGGCCACGGGCCTGTATCCGATCCTGGTAATCGCCGGTGGATTGGCGGTGTTTGCCCTGACCAACGCCATCCACGGCAGCGGTTTTCTGGCGGTTTACCTCTGCGGGCTGGTCATGGGCAACCGCCCCATCCGCAGCCGCCACGGTATTTTGCACATGCTCGACGGCATGGCGTGGCTGGCGCAGATTGGGATGTTCCTGGTGCTGGGCCTGCTGGTGACCCCTCATGATCTGCTGCCGATCGCGATCCCGGCGCTGGGTCTGGCGCTGTGGATGATCCTGTTCGCCCGACCGCTGTCCGTGCTCGTCGGCTTGCTGCCGTTCAAAGCGTTTCATGGCCGTGAGAAAGTGTTTATCGCCTGGGTCGGCCTGCGCGGCGCGGTGCCGATCATTCTGGCGGTGTTCCCGTTGATGGCGAACCTGCCCAACGCGCAGCTGTACTTCAATCTGGCGTTCTTCATCGTGCTGGTTTCGCTGCTGGTCCAGGGCACCAGCCTGCCATGGGTCGCCAAGCTGCTGAAAGTCACCGTCCCGCCTGAGCCTGCGCCGATTTCCCGGGCGCCGCTGGAAGTCCACGTCACCAGCGAATGGGAGCTGTTTGTCTATCGCCTGGGCGCCGAAAAATGGTGCATCGGCGCGGCTTTGCGGGAGCTGAAAATGCCCGCCGGCACACGTATCGCCGCCCTGTTTCGAGGTCAGCAACTGCTCCACCCGTCGGGTAGTACCACGCTGGAAGTCGACGACCTGCTGTGCGTCATCGGCCATGAACATGACCTCCCGGCATTGGGCAAACTCTTCAGTCAGGCGCCACAACGGGGTCTGGATTTGCGCTTCTTCGGGGACTTCGTGCTCGAAGGCGACGCCCAGCTGGGCGCTGTGGCCGCGTTGTATGGTTTGAAGCTCGATGGCCAGAACGGCAATATCCCGCTCAGCCAGTTCATCGTGCAGAAGAATCGCGGCGCGCCGGTGGTGGGTGATCAGATTGAATGGAATGGAACTATTTGGACGGTTGCCGTGATGGAGGGGAACAAGATCCTCAAAGTCGGCGTCAGATTCCCGGAAGGAAGTAGCCCGGGTCCTGGGCTGTTCCTCTAAACTGCCCTTCTATTCGATCAGCTCGACCGGTGTCTATGTCGCCCCTGCGTACTTTGTTTGCTGCCTTCTTGATTGGCCTGTGCCTGTCTTCCACGCCTGCTGTGGCCGCCGACTCTCCACCCAGCAGCGAGGCCATCCAGCAAAGCCTGGATAAAATCGCCGACCGCAAACTGCCGGATGCCGACCAGAAAGCCTTGCAGCAGGTGCTCGAGCAGACACTGGCGTTTCTGACCAGCAAGACCGAAAACGAGCAGAAGCTGGTCGCGCTCAAGCAACTGTTGGCTGAAGCCAACAAGCAGATCAGCGAGAACCAGCGCGAACTGACGCGCCTCAAGGGCACGCGCATCATCCCCGTGGCCCAGCGCTACGGTAGCCTGGATGTGCCGCAGCTTGAGCAAATGCTGACCCAGCGAAGCACCCAGCAAAGCGACTTGCAGAAGGCGCTAAGCGACGCCAGCAGCATGGTCATCACCGCCCAGACCCGTCCGGAACGGGCGCAAGCCGAGATCAGCGCCAACCAGACCCGCGCGCAGCAGATAAACACCACCCTCAAGGTGGGCAAAGACAACGGCAAAACCGTCAGCACTGACCAGCGCAACTTGCTCAATGCCGAGCTGGCGTCGATCAATGCCCTCACTGTATTGCGCCGCCAGGAATTGGCCGGCAACAGCCAGTTGCAGGATCTGGGCAACAGCCAGCATGACTTGCTGGTGGAGAAGGTCAGCCGTCAGGAGCAGGAAATCCAGGAGCTGCAGACGCTGATCAACGACAAGCGTCGCGCTCAGTCCCAGCAGACCGTGACGCAATCGTCGCTGGAAGCGCAAAAAGCGGGCAGCAGCAGCCTGCTGGCCACGGAAAGCGCCGAAAACCTCAAGCTGTCCGATTACCTGCTGCGCGGCACCGACCGCCTCAATGAACTGACCCAGCAGAACCTCAAGACCAAACAGCAGCTGGATAACCTGACCCAGAGCGATCAGGCGCTGGACGAACAGATCAACGTCCTGCGTGGCAGCCTGCTGCTGTCCAAGATTCTCTATAAACAGAAGCAGTCGTTGCCGCACCTGCAACTGGACAAAGGCCTGGCCGACGAAATCGCCGACATCCGTCTCTACCAGTTCGAGGTCAATCAGCAGCGCGAACAGATGAGCAGCCCGGTTTCCTACGTCGAGAAACTGCTCGCCACGCAACCGGCCGAAGATATCACCCCGCAATTGCGCAAGACGCTGCTGGACCTGGCCGTGACGCGCACCGACTTGCTGGAGCGCCTGAACCGCGAACTCAGCTCGCTGCTCAATGAATCCATCACCCTGCAGCTCAATCAGAAGCAATTGGTGAGCACCGCCAGCAGCCTGCGTTCGACGCTGGACGAGCAGATGTTCTGGATCCCCAGCAACAAGCCGCTGGATGTCGAATGGTTTCAGGGCATCTGGCCGCGCCTGCAAAAACAGGTCGCCACCCTGCCCCTGGCGTCCAGCGCCAGCGAGCTGAGCGACGGTCTGACTCAACGCCCGCTGCTGTTCCTGCCCTTGCTGCTGTTGATCGGCGTGCTGATCTGGAAACGCAAGGCGCTCTACAACAAGCTCAACAGGCTGCACGCCGACATCGGCCACTTCAAACGTGACAGCCAGTGGCAAACACCGCTGGCGATTCTGATCAACGTGTTGCTCGCGGTGCCCGTCGCGCTGGCCCTGGCGCTGTGCGGCTATGCCCTGCAGATCGATGCTCGCGGGCAAAACGCCAATCTGGGTGAGGCGCTGCTGCAGATCGGCCTCGCCTGGCTGGTGTTCTACACCGCGTACCGCGTCCTGGCGCCGGGCGGCGTCGCGCAGCTTCACTTCCGCTGGGAAAAGGCTCAGGTCGAGTTCCTGCAGGGCTGGATTCGTCGCCTGGGCCTGGTGGTTCTGGCGCTGGTCGCGGTGGTTGCCGTGGCCGAGCACCAACCGGCGGCACTGGCCGACGACGTGCTGGGCATCGGTGTGGTGCTGACCTGCTACGCGCTGATGACCTGGCTGCTCAGCCGCCTGCTGCTCACCAGCCCGACCCATCAGAACGCCTCGCTGTTTCGCAGGGCGCTGGGCCTGGCGTTTACCGCCCTGCCTGTGGCCCTTTTCCTGGGCGTCTGTTTTGGCTATTACTACACCGCCCTGAAACTCAGTGATCGGCTGATCGACACGCTGTACCTGGTGATGTTCTGGCTGGTGGTCGAAGCCGCGTTCGTGCGCGGCCTGGGAGTTGCCGCACGGCGTCTGGCCTACCAGCGCGCGCTGGCCAAAAGGCAAGCCGCCAAGGAAGCCGGGGATGGCGATATCGTCGTCGAAGAGCCGACACTGGACATCGAACAGGTCAACCAGCAGTCGCTGCGCCTGATCCGCCTGGCCTTGCTCGCCGGTTTCGTGGGCGCGCTGTATTGGGTCTGGTCGGACCTGATTACCGTGTTCTCGTACCTGGACAACATCACCCTCTACGAATACACCAGCGGCACCGGCGCCAACATGAGCATGGTGCCTATCAGCCTGGGCGACATGCTGGGCGCACTGGTGATCATCGGCATTACCTTCGTGCTGGCGGGCAACCTGCCGGGCCTGCTGGAAGTGCTGGTGTTGTCGCGCTTGAGCCTCGCACAGGGCAGCGCCTATGCGACCACGACCTTGCTGTCTTACGCCATTGCGGGCATCGGCTTCGTGTCGACCTTGTCTGCACTGGGCGTGAGTTGGGACAAGCTGCAATGGCTGGTGGCGGCGCTGTCGGTCGGGCTGGGGTTTGGCATGCAGGAAATCTTCGCCAACTTCATCTCCGGCATCATGATCCTGTTCGAACGCCCGGTGCGGATCGGCGACACCATCACCATCGGCAACCTGTCAGGCACGGTCAGCAAGATCCGCATCCGCGCCACAACCATTACCGACTTCGACCGCAAGGACATCATTGTCCCGAACAAGACGTTCATCACCGGGCAACTGATCAACTGGTCGCTGACTGACACCATCACCCGGGTCACCCTCAAGCTGGGCGTGGACTACGGCTCTGACCTGGACCTGGTGCGCAGCCTGCTACTCAAGGCTGCACGGGATAATCCGCGCGTGCTCAAGGATCCCGAGCCGATCGTGTACTTTCTGAACTTCGGCGAAAGCACCCTCGACCATGAACTGCGTATGCACGTACGCGATCTGGGTGACCGCAACCCGGTACTCGACGAGATCAACCGCTTCATCAACAAAGAATTCAAGAAGCAGCACATCAACATCTCGTTTCGGCAGATGGAGGTTTACCTCAAGAACCTGCATGGCCAGGAATACAAGCTGGTGCCCACCGACGAAGAGCCCAAGGCAACCGGGCCGCTCAAGCTGGAACCTTCCGAACCGATCAAGCCAGCACCGAAAGATGCGCCCGAGCCGCCGGAGCTGCGGCTGGATTAAAAGCAGCTCACCGTACTTGTAGGAGCTGCCGCAGGCTGCGAAAGCCCTGTACCTGACACACCGCTTTCGCAGCCCTCGGCAGCTCCTACAGAAGTTAGCCCTATCGGCTGGACGCATCATGATCAACCCAGCAGAATGCTCGGACATTCTGCTGGAGATGGCCCTTGAAAGCCCTCGACGAACTGACCTTCGACAACCGCTTTGCCCGTCTGGGTGATGCGTTCTCCACTTCGGTATTGCCCGAGCCCATCGCCGATCCGCGGCTGGTGGTGGCCAGCGATGCAGCCCTGGCGCTGCTCGATCTTGATCCGGCACAGGCCCAACTGCCCGTATTCTCCGAGATCTTCAGCGGCCACAAACTCTGGGCAGATGCCGATCCTCGGGCGATGGTCTATTCCGGCCACCAATTCGGCTCCTACAACCCACGCCTGGGCGATGGCCGCGGGCTGTTGCTGGGCGAGGTCTACAATGCCGCCGGTGAACATTGGGACCTGCACCTCAAAGGCGCGGGCCAGACGCCCTACTCGCGCATGGGCGATGGTCGCGCGGTGTTGCGCTCATCGATTCGCGAGTTTCTGGCTTCCGAGGCATTGTTTGCGCTGGGCATTCCCAGCAGCCGCGCCGCCTGCGTCATCGGCTCCAGCACCCCGGTCTGGCGAGAGAAGCAAGAGCGCGCCGCGATGGTCCTGCGCCTGGCGCAAAGCCACATTCGCTTTGGCAGCTTCGAATATTTCTACTACACCAAGCAGCCGGAACAACTGAAGGAGCTGGGCGAATACGTGCTGGCCATGCATTTCCCCGAGTGCCTGGAGCAGGACGAACCTTACCTGGCGATGTTCCGCGAAATCGTCGAACGCAACGCCGAGCTGATCGCAAAATGGCAGGCCTATGGTTTCTGTCATGGAGTCATGAACACCGACAACATGTCGATTCTTGGCATTACTTTCGACTTCGGGCCGTTCGCGTTCCTGGACGACTTCGACCAGAACTTCATTTGCAACCATTCCGATCACGAAGGCCGTTACGCCTTCAGCAATCAGGTGCCCATCGCGCAATGGAACCTCAGCGCGCTGGCCCAGGCATTGACGCCGTTCATCAGCGTTGACGCGCTGAAAGAAACCATCGGCCTGTTCCTGCCCCTCTATCAAGCCCACTACCTGGACCTGATGCGCCGCCGCCTAGGCTTGACCGGCGCAGAAGAAGACGACGAAAAGCTGATCAGCGGCCTGCTCAAACTGATGCAGAACAGCGGCGTGGATTACACCCTGTTCTTCCGCCGCCTGGGCGATACCCCGGCTGCAGAGGCACTGAATGCGCTACGCGATGACTTTGTCGACATCAAAGGCTTTGATGCCTGGGGCAAAGACTACCTGGCGCGAATCTCCAGGGAAGACAACGGCAGCCAGGCGCAACGTCAGACCCGCATGCACGCCGTCAACCCGCTGTACATCCTGCGCAACTATCTTGCGCAAAAAGCCATCGACGCAGCAGAAGACGGCAACTACGAAGAAGTCCGCCGCCTGCACAGCGTGCTCTGCAATCCCTTCACCGAACAACCGGGCATGGCTAGCTACGCCGAGCGTCCGCCGGAGTGGGGGAAGCATCTGGAGATAAGTTGTTCGTCGTAAGTGTTGGTTTGGGGGCGACGGAGCTAGTGGGCGGGGCCGCAGATTTCGCAGCATCGTCGGACTGCTTCTTCGCATCCTTGTTATCGGGATAACGATGCCCGGCGAGGATTTCAAACAGCGTGAGAATGCGGAACTCTTCATCTCTGCTACTGACGGGCGCAGGCGCAGAGCTGCTCTGTTCCTTGACGGCATTATTAGTTGCGCTTTGAAGCGGCTGTTTACCAATGGCTGTTTGCTGTTCTTTTTTCTTATCGGGGTTCTGTAGCTCGGCGAGAATTTCATACAGATTGAGCTTACGATCGCTGGGCTTGGCAGGGCCGCCCTCGTCTTTAATTCTGGCCAGCAGCCGACCTTCGTAGCCTTCGTCATAACGAGATTGTTCAATCGCGGGTAAAGCTCTGTAGTGGTCGAGGCACTCCGTGGTGAACTTCACTGTTCGGCCGGTACTGTTGAACTCCTGCATCCCGCGAGGAATGGCCACCTCTCGCCATTGCTCTTCCAGATTATTGCCATGCCGCCAGGCAGCACGCCTCTCGTTGGCCGTATAAGGGCCTTGGTCATCATAAGCAATGAGCGCGGCCTGCTCTCGTGTCAGCCCGGCAAATGGGTTCTTGGCGCTGGGATCCTGAGCGATAGCTTTATTGACGTAAATGGTCGCCTGCCGGGCTCGCTCAAGCAGCTCAGGATCATCGGTTTTCGGAGTTTCAGCATCATGAAGAGCTTTTCTCGCGCTAGTAGATTCAGGTAAAAAGTGAGCAATTGATTTTGTCGCAAACTCGCTTAACGCTTGGCGAGTCATGCTTTTGTCGCGAGCTTCAGCGCGAACAGCACTTTCACCGAGCTGGCGGGACAGTGTCGATACACTGGCAATATCCGTTTTAGCCGACGTGACGGGCGCTACTATTTTTAACTTATCCGCTGAGCCCTGCTCTTCGATACGAGCATTCATAGTTCTTATCGCAACGGCGGCGCAACCAGAAAAACTGACATCACGTATCATTACAACCTCCTGGAATGATAATTCAATAAGTGCTCGGCGAGACCAATGCCCCGCCGCACACTTATTGAGGTAGCGGCAAAATCTATTACCTCATAGTGAACTCCACCGCCCACGCATGAGTGGCATAATTCACCGTAGTTATTTTTACCTCGCAACGAGCGCCACCTTCAGCCGTGGCACTTTTATTCCACTTCGGAACTCGCACACCACTCTGAAATCCTTTGAGGTAAGTGGTCGTAAACTTACACGCCTTGCTTCCTGCTCGGTACGTCACAACCGCATAGTTTGCGTCAGGTGAAATATTGCTTTGGACCGTATACCGGCTAACAGCTCCCGCCTCCACCTCGCTCGAAGGACGTGGCCCGGCATTAAGCTGAGTACTCGTACCATTAGCTCCTACCGCATGGTAAAAAACCGTCTCAACTCCGTTATTTTTAAACGTTACATCAACTGCAGGCCCAGCCTTTGCAACACCCGAAGTTACCGCCAGCGCCAGTGCAATTGGCACCAGCACATTAAAATTCTTCATTCGATACACCTATATATTTGCTTTTTCCTTTATTGAAATTTGAAAAAATATAGCCAATCAAAAAATTACCCACAACTATTCGAACGAATAGAGAGCAGGTTTCACCCAGCATCTACGGGAAAATCATGATTCAAATAAATAAAATTTCAGAAACTTCGTCACCCCATGTAAGAAGCGCCCTACAAGAACGTTAATTCCTACAGAACTAACGATATTTATGTACCACCACTAACCCCTGTAGGAGCGAACTTGTTCGCGAGCCGTATTGTCTGACACACCGCCTCGCCAACAAGTTGGCTCCTACAGGCCCGTGTAGCCTCCTCACTGGCGCAGTACAATCCCACCACTCACTTCACTGGAGGCCTTATGAGCGACGCCATGCTGATACCCTGCCCGCACTGCAACGGGCTCAACCGCATCCCCGCCGAGCGGCTGGGGGATCAACCCAAATGTGGGCGCTGCAAGCAGCCTGTGCTGCTGAGCAAACCCTTCGATTTGACCCAGAACGATTACGCCAGCCAGATCAAAGGCGATTTGCCGCTGTTGGTGGATGTCTGGGCCGAGTGGTGTGGGCCGTGCAAATCCTTTGCGCCGATCTTCGAACAGGCCGCTGCGCAGCTGGCCGGGCGCTGTCGGCTGGCCAAGCTGGACAGCGAAGCCAATCAGCAGCTGTCAGGCCAACTGGGCATCCGATCCATTCCGAGCCTGATCCTGTTTCGCGATGGCAAGGAAGTCGCTCGCCAGAGTGGCGCGTTCCCGCTGCAACAACTGCTGGCGTGGCTGAAGAGTCATGGCATCTAAGCCTCTTCCGAGTTTTCCGTAGGACTTGTCCTATTCAGCATTTGGGCGCCTCCCGCTGCTGTTTATGCTCCTACGCTGTGCATTGCGATGAGCAATCAGCGGAGTACAGGCAATGGCATATGCAGTCAGGGAAGGCGACCCAACCAGTACCGGCGGTGTTGTGGTGTCCGCATCGGCAACGCATCAGGTTCAAGAGCGCAGGCTGGCGCGGATGGGCGATCCGGTGTGGTGCCCCGCGTGTGAACAGACGGGGTACATCGCCCAGGGCAATCCGACTTTCATTGACGAATACGTGGCCGTCGCCACTCAGGGCCATGAGGTGAAATGCGGCTGCAAGCGCGGCACTCACACATTGATCGCCACTCAGCAAAACCTCGCGGCGGACATGGATGCGACCATCGAAATCCCCAAGGATATGGCCAAGACGGCGAAGCTGAGAGCTGAAAAGATGACTGCGGTTCGCAACGCTGATGCATTACGAGGCATGACCCGGGAATAGAGATCAAATGCCCTTTTTGTAGGAGCCAACTTGTTGGCGAGCCACCGGTACAGACGATAAATAAACATCGCCTGCCGATGCCTTCTCGCGAACAAGTTCGCTCCTACCGGGTTCAGCGCATAGTCGCCAAATCAAACCTGCGCGTTGCTCTCCAGCATGTGGTGCAGGTCGACGAACTGACGGGTCAGTTTATGGCGGGGTTCAAGGTAGATCAGCGGCATGCAAGCCTGATGAGATTCACGCATTTTCACCGACGCATTGAGGTACACCGGCAACACGGGCAAGCCTTCGGCAATCAGCTCGTCGAGGATTTGCTGTGGCAGGCTGGCCCGCGGCTGGAACTGGTTGACGATGATGCCTTCCACTTCGAGCTTCTCGTTGTGGTCTTCCTTGAGCTCTTCGATTTCCTTGATCAGGCCGTAAAGCGCCTGCCGGGAAAAGCTGTCGCAGTCGAAAGGGATAAGTACTCGATCCGCTGCGATCAACGCCGATACTGCATAGAAGTTAAGGGCCGGCGGCGTATCCAGGTAGATTCGTTCGTAATCACCGTCCAGCTCATCCAGCAGTTTTCTGAGCTTGTTGAGCTTGTGCTTGGCTTCAAGCTTGGGCTGCAAGTCAGCCAGCTCGGCGGTGGCCGTCACTACATGAAGGTTGTCGAAAGGCGTTTCATAGATATCGACCTGGTTCTTTTTCGCAAACGGCCCGGACGAGAGGGTCTGCTTGAAGAAATCAGCGATGCCCATGGGAATGTCGTCCCCCGTCAGGCCGGTGAGGTACTGGGTCGAATTCGCCTGAGCATCGAGGTCGACCAGCAACGTCCGATACCCCTCGCTCGCGCTGACCGCTGCCAGATTGCAGGCAATGCTGGATTTACCGACACCGCCCTTCTGATTGAATACCACCCGACGCATGAAATGACCTCCTCGGTGACTCGAAACAGCAAATTTAAAACAGGATGCTCTGGAGTCTATGCAATGCATATGACAAGGGCGAGCACTTCGCCCAACCAACTGATTGTGTTCTGACCGCCAATGGAGACGATTCCCACTGAATTTGCGGCTCATAACGACATTTTTCTTTTTTACAAATTGCTACTATCTACCCTCATCGGGATAATGCCCGACACTTAATGAAACACGGATGATGGCTCGCAATATCAGAGCGATATCGTAGTAGCAGTAGCCCGCAGGGGCGGGAAGATAACTCTTGATCACGTTCAACATCGCACAATGGCGCGCCTGGGCTCCCGGCCTGACGAACGTCGAAGATTGGCAGCAGTGGAGCCAGCATCCGACGCCTCTGCAAAGCAGCGATGAGGCACCGGACGTGTCGTTTCTTCCGGCCATGCAGCGTCGGCGTCTCGGGCGTCTGGCGCGAATGGCGTTTGCGGTCGGCTGGCCATTGGCCGATGGCCAGGAAAACCTGCCGCTGGTTTTTGTTTCGCGCCACGGCGAAACGCCCCGCACCTTTGAAATCCTCTGTGACGTTGCCGCCAGCGAACCCCTCTCGCCGACCCAGTTCAGCCTTTCGGTCCATAACGCCGTCATCGGCCTGTGGTCGATCATGCGCGGCGAGACCAGCGAAATGACCGCCCTGGCCGCTGCCGGAGACGGCCTGGAGCATGGCGTTTTCGAGGCCGCCGCTTTGCTGGCCGAAGGCGCCCCGGCGGTGCTGGTCATCGTCACCGAAGAGCAACCGCCCCAAGCGTATTGCGAATGGATCGATGACGTTCCGTTTCCATACGCCGTGGGCCTGCTGCTGACGCCGGGGACGGACTGGCAGCTGTCATTGCGGACCGGCAGCGAAACGTTGCCCCGCAGCCAATGGCCTCACGCCCTGAACCTGCTGCGAATGTTGAACACCGCCCAAAGCGCCTGCGAACACCCTTGGAAAAACCGGTTATGGAACTGGCAACGCAGCCTCTGAACAAACGCCAGGACGCCTATTACTGGCGCCTGCTGGCCACCGCCCTGTGCTTTGCCCTGTTCGGGCTGGGCGGCCTGTGCCTGCGTCTGTTCTATTTCCCGTTGCTGCGCTGCCTGCCAGGCAATGCGATCCTCAAGCGCGACCAGGCCCGGCGCACCATCAGTCGGCTGTTCTGGTTTTTCATCCGCTGCATGGCGCGCAGCGGCGTGCTGACTTACACCATCGAAGGTGCCGAACGGCTGGGGCGGCCCGGACAGATGATCATCGCCAACCACCCCTCGTTGATCGACGTGGTGTTTTTGATCGGTCTGGTGCGCGATGCCAATTGCGTGGTCAAGCACAGTCTCTGGCAAAACCCGTTTACCTGCGGCCCGGTGCGCTCCACGGCCTACATCAGCAACGACGGCAGCGCCGAAATGCTCGACATGGCCGCCGATGCATTGCACGAAGGCCAGACCCTGATCGTATTCCCCGAAGGCACCCGCACCCAGCCAGGGTGTGCACCGGAGTTTCATCGCGGTGCGGCAGCCATTGCATTGCGTGGTGCCTCGGTGATCACGCCGGTCGTCATCCAAGTCTGCCCGACCACACTGACCAAGGCCGAGCCCTGGTATCGCATTCCATTCAAACGCGTGCACTTCAGTTTGCGTGTCGGGGCCGATATAGAACCACACACCTTTGCTGAGCTTGGCCCCGCGCCGATTGCGTCGCGCAAGCTCAACGATCACCTGCACCACTATTTCATCAGGGAGCTCGCCTTAGATGAGCGATCTACACCGTGACATCAAACAGCTGATCATCGATGCCCTGGGCCTCGAAGACATCAGCACCCATGACATCGGCAACGACCAGATCCTGTTCGGCGAAGGCCTGGGCCTGGATTCGGTCGACGCCCTGGAACTGGGCCTGGCCATCCAGAAACGCTACGGCATCAAGATCGACGCCGACGCCAAGGACACTCGCAATCATTTCACCAGCGTAGACAGCCTTGCGGCGTTCGTCAGCGCCCGGCAAGCGGCCTGAGGATTGGACATGCAAACCCGTGAAGACATCTTCGAGACCCTGCGCACTGCGCTGGTTGAGTTGTTCGAACTTGAACCTGAGCGAGTCACTCTGCAGGCCAACCTTTATCAGGACCTGGAAATTGACAGCATCGATGCGGTGGACCTGATCGACCACATCAAACGCAAGACCGGCAAAAAAATCGCCGCAGAAGAATTCAAGACCGTGCGCACCGTCAATGACGTGGTCGAGGCGGTCTACCGTCTGGTCAACACCGCCGCATGAAGCGGCTGATTGGCCTGAGTCTTCTGCTGGCAGGCGTGCTGTACCCGTTCGCGGTGTATTACGGCAGCGCCCACGTTGCACCCTGGCAATTTGCACTGCTGCTGGGCGTTCTATGGCTGGGCCGCGCGCTGACGGCTGCAAAGCGCCCTGGCACGTTGATCACCGCCTTGATCGCGCTGGTTTTCTGCGTGCTATTGGGCGTATTCGACAGCCCCGCGTTGCTGCGCTGGTACCCGGTATTGATCAGCGCCTCGATGCTCAGCCTGTTTGGCATGAGCCTGATTTACGGGCCTCCCATCGTCGAGCGTCTGGCGCGTATCCGCGAGCCGGTGCTACCCGACGTGGCTGTTCGCTACACCCGGCAGGTCACCCAGGCGTGGTGCTGTTTCTTCATGGCCAATGGGCTGACGGCAGCAGCGTTGACACTCTGGGCACCGCTGACCTGGTGGGCCCTGTATACCGGGCTGATTTCATACGGATTGATGGGCCTGCTGTTCGCAGGCGAATGGCTCGTCCGCCGACGAGTCAGAGGCGCGGCATGAAATGGAATGCATGAACCCGATGGTTGTTGACTGGATAAACCCTGAACGCCTGTTGCTCGACCCGCAGCCAGCCCGCGCGTTGACCCAGGCACCCGAGTTGAACCACGGGCAGTTCTGCACCCAGGCCCTGAGCATTGCGGGCGGATTACAAGCGCGTGGCATCAAGCGCCTGGCCTTGCACCTTGAGGATGCGGGCGAGCTGGCTGTCGCCCTGTTTGCGGCGTGGCGAGCGGGTGTCAGTGTGTTGCTGCCCGCCGACCTGCAGGCCCAGACCCGCGAGCGCTGGTCCGGCGAAGTCGACTGCTGGCTCACCGATCTGCCGGGCGACAGCAAGCTGCATGAGTTTCTGGCCGATCCGCTGCCACCAGCCTTGCTGGATCTGGACGCCTGCTGCCTGAGCCTCTGCACGTCGGGCTCCAGCGGCGAACCCAAGCTGATCGAAAAGCGTCTGCGCCAGTTGGCGAACGAAGTTCAGGGGCTGGAAGAACTCTGGGGCGCAGACCTGGGAGCGGCGTGCATCATCGGCAGCGTCGCGACCCAGCATATCTACGGTTTGTTGTTCCGCGTGCTGTGGCCGCTGAGTGCCGGGCGGTCTTTCGTGCGCAAACAACTGCCCTTCCCGGAAGACCTGCAGCGCGCCAGCCGCGAACACCCGACCTTCGCCTGGGTGGCCAGCCCGGCGCTGCTCAAGCGCATGGGTGACAATCTGGACTGGCCAGGCCTGAGCAGCGTGCGCAGGGTGTTCTCATCCGGCGGCGCGTTACCCGCCGTTGCAGCCAGCAGCCTGCAACAGCGCCTGGGGCAATGGCCCACCGAGATTCTTGGCAGCTCCGAGACCGGCGGCATCGCCTGGCGCCAGGGTGAAAACCTGTGGCAAGCCTTTGCGGGCGTTGAGCTGGGACAAGATGCCGACGGCGCGCTGCGCATCAGTTCGCCTTATCTGCCAGCGGGCCATATTGAACAGACTGCCGACGCCGTTCGCTTGAATGCCGATGGCCGATTCGAGTTGCTGGGCAGGCTGGACCGGGTCGTGAAGCTAGAAGAAAAGCGCATTTCACTGCCGCTGCTGGAGCAGGCGCTGGTCGCTCATGAGTGGATTAGCGAAGCGCGTCTGGGCGTGATTCAGGAAAACCGTGCCTCGCTGGGTGCGTTGCTGGTGCTCAGCGACAGCGGCCTGCATGCCTTGCGCAATCAGGGCCGACGCACGCTGACCGAAACCTTGCGTAAGCACTTGAGCGCCCACTGCGAAGCCATTGCCCTGCCTCGCCGCTGGCGCATGGTGCGCCAATTACCGCTCAACGCTCAGGGCAAACTGCCACAGGCCGATGTCCAGGCGCTGTTGCTGGCCCCGCGTGCGCAGCAGCCGGAAGTGCTCAGCCAGGCGCTGATCGACGGCGAATGGCACCTGCAACTGGGCGTGCCGCCGGACCTGGCGTATTTCAGCGGGCACTTCCCGGCAGCCCCGGTATTGCCCGGTGTGGTTCAGGTCGACTGGGCATTGGCCATCGGCCAACGTCTGATGGATCTGCCGCCAAAATTCGCGGGCATGGAAGTGCTCAAATTTCAGCAACTGGTCCGCCCCGGCGACAGCATCAGCCTGGCCCTGCGGTTCGACGCCGAACGCGGCAAGCTCTACTTCGCCTTTCGCAACGGCGATGCGCCGTGCTCGAGCGGGCGGATATTGCTGGAGGTGGGTGGTGATTAATCTCAAGCACACCAGAGCCCCTGTAGGAGCTGCCGAAGGCTGCGAACCTCGGAGTGTCATTCTCACCGCCTTCGCAGCCTGCGGCAGCTCCTACAGGAACCGCATTCCAATGCTGAGGGGTGGCCATGCATAACCCCTGCGCAATCATTCCGGTTTTCAACCATGAGCTGGCAGTGCCTGCTGTGGTTCGAGCGGTACGGGCCGCGGGCTTGCCTTGCGTGCTGGTGGACGATGCCAGCAGCCCGGCGTGCGCGGCGGTGTTGCGGCAATTGGCCGAGGCGGATGAAGTCTATCTGGTGACCCTGCCCGTCAACCAAGGCAAAGGCGGCGCGGTGATGACGGGCTTTCGGGAGGCGCATCGACTGGGCTTCAGCCACGCCCTGCAGGTGGATGCCGACGGCCAGCATGATCTCGCGGACCTGAGCCTGTTTCTCGACGCCTCCCGCCATCAGCCTGACGCCCTGATCTGCGGCTATCCGCAATACGACGCCAGCGTTCCCAAAGGCCGTTTGTATGCGCGCTACCTCACGCACTTCTGGGTCTGGGTCAACAGCTTGTCGTTGCAGATCAAGGATTCCATGTGCGGGTTTCGGGTGTACCCGCTGGCCCCGGTTTTGCGCTTGATGGACAGCGTGCAAATCGGCAAGCGCATGGACTTCGACTCGGAAATCCTGGTGCGCCTGTCGTGGCGTAACCAGCCCATGCATTGGCTGCCGACCAAGGTGCACTACCCGCAGGATGGCCTCTCACACTTCCGGATGTTCCACGACAACGCCCTGATTTCGAAAATGCACACCAAGCTGTTTTTCGGCATGTTGGCGCGCTGGCCGTTGATCCTCTGGCGGCGGTGGTTGCCGTGATCGGTTTATCTGTAGGAGCGAACTTGTTCGCGAGGACCCTCTGCCAGACGCCGAGTCTGTGTCGACTGTACGGAAGCTCTCGCGAACAAGTTCGCTCCTACAGAGAGGTCCGGCCATGAGTGATAAACGACAACGCCCTGATTTCGAAAATGCACACCAAGCTGTTTTTTGGCATGTTGGCGCGCTGGCCGTTGATCCTCTGGCGGCGGTGGTTGTCGTGATCGGTTTATCTGTAGGAGCGAACTTGTTCGCGAGGACCCTCTACCAGACGCCGAGTCTGTGTCGACTGTACGGAAGCTCTCGCGAACAAGTTCGCTCCTGCATGGAGATTCAGCGATGAGCGACAAACACTGGGCCAAACACGAAGAACGCGGCAGTTTCCTGCTGATGAAGCTCACCGCCTGGGGTGTGCGTCATCTGGGGCGTCGGGTCCTTAGCCCGGTGCTGCACGGCATCGTGATGTACTTCTTCCTGTTCGGCCGCCAGGCACGCAAGAGCGCCTGGGAGTATCAACGGCGTCTGTCCACCTCCAGCGGCCGGCCCGAACTGATGCCCACCCATAAAAGTGTGTTCGGCCAGTTCATGGCCTTCGCCGATTCGCTGCTGGACAAGCTCGACGTCTGGAACGGCAAGCTGCGCCTGGAGCAAATCGAGATTGTCGACCCGGCCCTGCTGCGCAAACAACTGCGCGGCGAGCGCGGGCAGATGCTGGTGGGTGCGCATCTGGGCAATCTGGAAGTCTGTCGCGCCCTGGCTGAACTCGGTGAAAAAGTCACCATGAACGTACTGGTCCACACCAAGCATGCCGAGCGCTTCAACCGTTTGCTGGGCGAAGCGGGCGCGACCAACCTGCGGCTGATTCAAGTTAGCGAACTCGACCCGGCCGTCATGCTGCAACTGAGCCAGCGCCTGGACGACGGAGAATGGCTGGCCATCGCCGGTGATCGCGTGGCGCTGCATGGCGGGCGCAACGCGCGGGTGGATTTTCTCGGCGCCCAGGCCGCGTTCCCCCAAGGCCCCTGGTTGCTGGCCGGGCTGCTGAAATGCCCGATCAATCTGCTTTTCTGCCTCAAACGCCCGAGCGGTTATCAAGTGACGCTGGAACCCTTCGCCGATGCGATCGAATGGCGTCGCAGCGACCGCCAGCAAGTCATTGCCCACTGCGCCCAGCGCTACGCCGATCGCCTCGGCCACTACTGCCTGCAAGCTCCGCAGCAGTGGTTCAATTTCTACCCATTCTGGAAGTCCGATGACGAATCAAGTTCCTGAGCCGGTTACTTTCGGCGAGCGCGCGTTGCAGATCGAAGACGTGCTGGCTTTGGCCAATCGCCAGGTCGCGACCGTTTTGCAAAACGACGAGGCCTTCCGCCAGCGCATTGCCAAGGGCGCGCAGTTTCTCGATTCGCTGCTGGACAAGGAAGGCGTGATTTACGGCGTCACCACTGGCTACGGCGATTCCTGCGTGGTGGCCGTCCCGCTGCAACACGTCGAAGCCCTGCCGCGCCACCTGTACACCTTCCATGGCTGCGGGCTGGGCAAACTGCTGGATGCCCAAGCCACCCGCGCCGTGCTCGCCGCCCGCTTGCAGTCGCTGTGCCACGGGGTTTCCGGGGTGCGCGTCGAACTGCTGGAGCGCTTGCAGGCGTTTATCGATCAAGACGTGCTGCCGTTGATCCCGGAAGAAGGCTCGGTGGGTGCCAGTGGCGATCTGACGCCGCTGTCCTACGTGGCTGCGACCTTGTCCGGCGAACGCGAAGTCATGTTCCGGGGCGAGCGCCGTCAGGCCAGCGACGTGCATCGCGAACTGGGTTGGGACCCGCTGGTGCTGCGCCCCAAGGAAGCTCTGGCGCTGATGAACGGCACCGCCGTGATGACCGGTTTGGCCTGTCTGGCCTTTGCCCGCGCTGACTACCTGCTGCAACTGGCAACCCGCATTACTGCAATGAATGTGGTCGCGTTGCAGGGCAATCCGGAGCATTTCGACGAGCGCCTGTTCGCTGCCAAACCTCATCCCGGGCAAATGCAAGTCGCCGCCTGGCTGCGCAAGGACCTGGCCATCGACGCTCCGACCGCGCCGCTGCACCGCTTGCAGGATCGCTACTCCCTGCGTTGCGCCCCCCATGTGCTGGGCGTGCTGGCCGACAGCCTGAACTGGCTGCGTTCGTTCATCGAAATCGAACTGAACAGCGCCAACGATAACCCCATCATCGACGCCGAAGCCGAGCGCGTGCTGCACGGCGGGCATTTCTACGGCGGGCATATCGCCTTTGCCATGGACAGCCTGAAAACTCTGGTGGCCAACGTTGCCGACCTGCTGGACCGGCAGCTCGCGCTGTTGGTCGACGAGCGCTACAACCATGGCTTGCCGAGCAACCTGTCCGGCGCACCGGCGGATCGGGCGATGATCAACCACGGCTTCAAGGCGGTGCAGATCGGCACCAGCGCCTGGACCGCCGAAGCACTGAAAAACACCATGCCGGCCAGCGTGTTTTCCCGCTCCACCGAATGCCACAACCAGGACAAGGTCAGCATGGGCACCATCGCGGCCCGGGATGCGATTCGCGTACTGGAGCTGACCGAACAAGTCGCCGCTGCCACGCTGATCGCCGCCAACCAGGGCGTCTGGCTGCGCAGCAAGGCCGTCGATGCACGCCCCCTGCCACCGGCACTGGCGGCGATGCACGAACAACTGGCGGCGGATTTTCCGCCCGTCATCGAAGACCGGGCACTGGAAGGCGAATTGCGCCTGTGCCTGCAACGTATCGCTGATCGCCATTGGAGGTTGCATGCGCAGTAAAGGTGTACTCCACGTTGATACCGACGTGCTGGTGCCATTTTTCGACGTGGATTCCATGAATGTCGTCTGGCACGGTCACTACATCAAATACCTGGAAGTCGCCCGCTGCGCATTGCTGGACCACATCGGTCACAACTACACGCAGATGCTGGAGTCCGGCTACGCCTGGCCGGTGATCGACATCCAACTGCGCTACGTGCGTGGCGCCGTCTTCGGCCAGCGGCTGGTGGTGCGCGCCAGCCTGGTGGAGTGGGAGAGCCGTTTGAAGATCAACTACCTGATTAGCGACGCCGAAACCGGCGAGCGCATGACCCGTGCCAGCTCGATCCAGGTGGCCGTGGCAATCGAAACCCGCGAGATGCAACTGGCCTCGCCGAAAGTCTTTACCGATGCGGTTGAGAGGGTGTTGGGATGAACCAGACAAACCACATACCTGTAGGAGCCAACTTGTTGGCGAGAAGTCAGACCTGCGCAACCAGAAGCTACGCCTCGCCAACAAGTTGGCTCCTACAGAAAAAAATTTCAGCCTTTTACCTGCTGGCGCTGCTCTGCCTCTCCCCCCTGGCCCACGCCTTCGACCTGCAGCAGCTCAGCGATCAACTGGCCAAACCGGTGGTAGTGCGCGGCGACTTCATACAGGAAAAACACCTGCGCGCCCTGCCCCAGCCGCTGATCAGCAAAGGCCACTTCGTGCTGGCCAAGGAATTTGGCCTGCTGTGGCTGCTCAGTTCGCCGCTCAAACAGGATTACCGCATCAGCCCGGCAGGCATCGCCCGACGTGACGCCGCCAATGGCTGGCAACTGCTGCCCAACAAGAGTGCCGGAGCCGAGCAGAACCGATTGTTCCTCGCGGTTTTGCAGGGTGACAGCAGCGGCCTGCAGCGCGACTTCGACCTGCAACTCAAGGGCGACGCCAAGGCATGGCAACTGACCCTGACCCCGCGCTCGATGCTGCTGCAACAGGTGTTCAAGCAGATCAACATTGATGGCGGTCAGTTGGTGCAGCGCATTGAGCTGCTGGAAACCCAGGGCGACAGTACCCTGTTGAAGATGATCGACAGCCAGAGCGTGCCTGCGCTGAGTGATGCGGAGCGTAAAGATTTTGCAGATTGAACGCCTGTTGCCGCGCCTGTTTCTGATCCTCCTGCTGGCCGTCCTGGCCCTGGCGGGCTGGCAATGGCGTGATGGCGCGCCGCTGTCCGCCAACCTCATGGAACTGGTGCCCGGCACCAGCCCCGACCCGCTGGAGCTGCGCGCCGAGCAACGCATGCAGGAACCGCTGAATCGCGAAATGCTGGTCCTGGTCGGCCACACTGATCGGCAACAGGCGATTGCGCTGGCTAAACAGCTGGGCGAGCAATGGCAGGCCAGCGGACTGTTCGAAAAAGTGCAATGGAACCTGCAGGCCGACCTGCCCGCGCTGCGCACTCAGCTATTACAGGGCCGTCTCGCCATGCTGCCTGCCGCCGACAGAGCGCAGTTGCTCAACGATCCGCAGGCCTTCGTTCAGCAGCGCGTGCAGAGCCTGTTCGATCCGTTCACCGGTTTCAGTCTGGTGCCGAGCCAGGATGACTGGCTGGGCCTGACCGGGCGCATTCAGAACGGCATGCCGCAACACGGCGCGGTGCAACCGGACATCGGCAGCGGTGCGCTGATTGCCGACGCCGACGGCAAAAGCTGGGTGCTGCTGCGCGCCCGGACTCAAGGCAATGCGTTCGACATGCAGTTGCCATTGCACGTCGCCGATTTGCTCAGCGCGGCGCGACAGCAGGCGGCGCAAGCCAATGGCCAACTGCTGGCCGCCAGCGGCTTGCTGTATGCAGCGGACGGTCAACGTCAGGCCAGCCGGGAAATCACCTGGGTAGGCGGCGGCGCCACGGTCGGGATTCTGTTGCTGCTGTTGCTGGCCTTCCGACGCTGGCGGGTATTGCTGGCGTTTGTTCCGGTGCTGGTGGGCATGCTGTTTGGCGCGGTGACCTGCGTGGCGTTTTTCGGCCACATGCACGTGATGACGCTGGTGCTCGGCTCCAGCCTGATTGGCGTGGCGGTGGATTACCCGCTGCATTACCTGTCCAAAAGCTGGAGCCTCAAACCCTGGCGCAGCTGGCCTGCCTTGCGCCTGACGCTGCCGGGTCTGAGCCTGAGCCTGGCGACCAGTTGCATTGGCTATCTGGCCCTGGCCTGGACGCCTTTTCCGGCGCTGACGCAAATCGCGGTGTTCTCGGCTGCCGGGTTGGTCGGCGCTTATCTCACCGCCGTTTGCCTGCTGCCCGCGCTGCTCAACAACACTGAGCTGCGCCCGGCGCAATGGCCGCTGGACCTGGCAGAACGCATGCTCGCCTGCCGCGAAGCCCTGCTGCGGCGCGTCAACACGCCCATCCTGCTGGCCCTGCTCCTGATGTTCTGCGCCGCCGGGTTGTGGCAGCTGACCACCAAAAATGACATTCGCCAGTGGGTCTCGGCCCCGGCGGCACTCACTGACGAAGCCCGCACCATCGCGCGCATCACTGGCTTCCAGCCCACCAGCCAGTTCTTCCTGGTGCGCGGCAAGGACCAACAACAACTGCTCGAACGTCAGGCGGCGCTGACTCAACGTCTGGACCCGCTGGTGGGCCTTGAGGAATTGAAGGGCTACCTGTCGCTGAATCAGCTGGCAACCTCCGCAGCGGAGCAGAGCGCAGTCCGCGAGGCCCTCGGCCAACTGGCGAAACACTGGCAACCGCTGATAAACGTCGGCGTACCTGCCGCCGCCTTGCAAGCGGAACTCACCCAACTGCAAGCGCTGCCGCCGCAAGACATCTCAGCGGTACTGGCCGGCCCATTGGGCGAGCCTTGGCGCACGCTGTGGCTTGGGGAAACCGAAGACGGCGTCGCGGGGCTGGTCAGCCTGCAAGGCCTGAACGACCCCGCGTTGCTCAGGTTGCAGGCTCAGGATCTTCCCGGCGTGCAACTGGTGGATCGCCTCGGGCAACTCAACAGTGTGTTCGCGGCGACGCAAATCAGCGCGGCAGAACTCAAATTACTGTCCTGCGTGCTGATCGTGTTGCTGCTGGTGGCGCCCTTCGGCTTTGGCGGCGCACTGCGCATCGTCGCCCTGCCGTTACTGGCCGCACTGTGCAGCCTGGCCAGTCTGGGTTGGCTCGGCCAGCCGCTGACCTTGTTCAGCCTGTTCGGCTTGCTGCTGGTCACGGCCATCAGCGTGGACTACGCGATTTTGATGCGCGAACAGATCGGTGGCGCAGCCGTCAGCCTGCTCGGTACGCTGCTGGCGGCGGTCACCACCTGGCTTTCGTTCGGTTTGCTGGCCGTCTCGGGCACACCTGCCATCAGCAATTTCGGCCTGTCAGTCAGCCTCGGGCTGGCTTTCAGTTTCATGCTCGCGCCCTGGGCGGCTAGCCGACGCAAACCTGAAAGCGAGGTTGCCTCGTGATGACGCTGCTGTTCTGGCTGATGGCCCTGCTGATGTTTGCCGTGGCGACTCGCCTGGGCCGCTATCTGGGCCTGATCCCGATTGTCAGTCAGTTACTGCTGGCGACGTTTTGCCTGCCGCTGCTGATGCTGTTCTGGGTCGAGCCGCACTGGCAACTGAGCGGTGCGCAACTGATTGAGCCGCTTTGGCTGAAAACCCTGTACGGCCTGAGTTTCGCCCTGGTGCTGGGGCATATTCTCAGCGACGTGATCGACGTGAAGATGGATCGCCACAGCCTCAAGGTCGCAGTGCCGAGTTTCTGCGTGCCGTTCCTGGCCGGGCTGGTCTGCGCGGCGTGGTTGTTCCCTGCGCAGCCGTGGATCAGCTCGCTGGCGTTAGGGCTGGTATTCGCGATTACCGCGATCCCGGTGCTGTACCTGTACCTGCAACACATCGACTATCCACCCCAGGCCACACGGCGCCTGGTGCAAACCGCGATTTTCATCGACCTGGCCTGCTGGAGCCTGTTCGGCATCGCCCAGGGCAGCCTGAACCTGACCAGCCTGTTGCTGCCGTTGCTCGGTGCGTGCGTGCCCTTGCTGATGCGCGCCGTGGGCGTGCGCCAGCCGCTGCTGTACAGCCTGATGTTCTTCGCGCTGCTGATGGTGGCCGAACATTACCGCCTCAACGCACTGATTTTCGGCATTGGTTACTTGCTGTGCATGGCGCGCCTTAAACTGCCGTGGGTGCTGCCGATCAGCACAAAGGGGTTCAAGGCCCTGCAAACCTGGCTGGCGATCCCCTTGATCCTGACCTTCGGCATTGTGCAGATCAATGTGCACAGCGCCATGGCCAGCCTGAGTTGGGGCGAGCTGCTGGCGCTGATTATTCTGCCGATTGCGAGCAAGATGCTCGGTAACTGGCTGGGTCTGCGCTGGGCGCCGCCGTCCTTCCCCGGCGCCAGCCGCTGGCGGGAAAGTGTCCTGCTCAATATTCGCGGCTTGAGTGAAATCGTTTTCCTCAACCTGCTGCTGCAACAACATTTGATCAGCCCCGCGCTGTACTTCGCGCTGATGCTGATGAGCCTGCTTGCCACCTTGCTGCCCGCGCTGCTGGGCATGGGGCGAGCGCCATTGCTGCGTTCAAACACCGTCGAACACGAAAGGAAGTCTTGTGCCAATAACTGATAGGGAAAGCCGCACCGTTGTCGTCATCGGCGCAGGCCCCGCCGGTGCAATTGCCGCGACGCTGCTCAAGCGCAAAGGCCACGACGTGTTGATCATCGAGCGTCAGCTGTTCCCGCGTTTCTCCATTGGCGAAAGCCTGCTGTCCCATTGCCTGGATTTTGTCGAAGAAGCGGGCATGCTCGAAGCCGTCAAGGCCGCCGGTTTCCAGAAGAAAAATGGCGCGGCGTTCGCCTGGCGGGATCAGTACAGCGCGTTCGATTTCGGCGACACCTTCAGCCAGGGTCAGCCCTCCACGTTTCAGGTTCAGCGCGGCACCTTTGACAAGCTGTTGGCCGATCAGGCCGAGTTGCAGGGTGTGGAAATCCGCTACCAGCAGGAAATCATCGCAGGCGATTTTGACAGCCCACAGCCCGTGCTCAGCGTGCGTCGCGAAGACGGCAGCGAGTACCAACTGCAAGCTCAGTTCGTGCTGGATGCCAGCGGTTATGGCCGGGTGCTGCCACGCCTGCTTGACCTCGAAGCACCGTCCAATTTCCCGGTGCGCAAGGCGGTATTTACCCATATCGAAGACCACATCGACCCGGCGAATTTCGACCGCGAGAAAATCCTGGTCAGCATCCACCCGGTGCACCGTGACGTGTGGTTCTGGTCGATCCCGTTCAGCGACGGCCGCTGCTCCCAGGGCGTGGTCGCCGACGCGCAGCGTTTCGCGGACAAGCCCGAAGACCTGGACGCCTGCCTGCGTGAGTTCATCGACGAAACCCCGCACCTCCAAGCGCTGCTCAAGGACGCGGTATGGGACACCCCGGCGCGGACCATCGGTGGCTATTCGGCCAACGTGAAAACCCTCTACGGCCCGAACTTCGCGCTGCTGGGCAATGCGGCGGAATTCCTCGACCCGGTATTCTCATCCGGCGTGACCATTGCCATGCGTTCGGCGAGCATGGCCGCCAAGGTGCTGGATCGTCAGCTGCAAGGCGAAACCGTCGACTGGGAAAGCGAATTCTCCAAGCCGCTCAAACGCGGCGTGGACACGTTCCGCGCCTACGTTGAAGGCTGGTACGAAGGCACTTTTCAGGACGTGATTTTCTATCAGGATGGCACGCAAGAGATCCGCCGCATGATCTGCGCGATCCTCGCCGGATACGCCTGGGACGAGCGCAACCCGTTCGTTAGCGAACCCAAACGCCGCCTGCGCATGTTGTCTGAAATTTGCGCGAGCACGCCACAATGAGCGGGCCGTTCCTGAGCGACAGCTATGTCGAAGAAACCCGCTTCGGCCTGTGGTTTCTGCGCAGCCACACCTGGCAGCATCGGGTGCTACGCGTCGCCATCGACGACCTGCGCAGTCTGTTTGATGGCGCGCCGCCCAGTGAGCCGGTGCTGCTCGACGCCGGTTGCGGCCAGGGCAAATCGTTCAAGCATTTGTGTCAGGTGTTCGCCCCTTCTCGGCTGCTGGGCGTGGACGCTGACCCCGACAGCCTGACCATGAGCCGCGCCGAAGCCCGCGCCCACGGTATCAATGTCGAGTTGATTGGCAGCGATTGCGCAGCGCTGCAACTGGCCGATGCCAGCGTCGACCTGCTGTTCTGCCATCAGACCTTTCACCATCTGGTCGAGCAGGAACAAGCGCTGGCCGAGTTCTATCGCGTGCTCAAGCCCGGTGGTTACCTGCTGTTCGCCGAGTCCACCGAAGCCTACATCGACACCTGGGTGATCCGCTGGCTGTTCCGCCATCCCATGCATGTGCAAAAGAGTGCCGAGCAGTATTTGCAGATGCTCCGCGATCAGGGCTTCCAGTTCGGGGCGCAGAATGTGTCTTACCCGTACCTGTGGTGGAGCCGCGCCAAAGACTTCGGCCTGCTGGAGCGCCTGAAACTGCGCAAGCCCGCGCCGATCGGCCAGCGCGAAGAAACCCTGGTCAATGTTGTGGCCCGCAAGCCGCTTGAAGAGGGCAAACCATGATCCGTGCCTTATTGATTGGCTGTCTGCTGCTGTTGAGCGCGTGCGCCAGCAAGGTCCCCTTGCCCGTGGCGATGCCGCATCTGCAGTTGCCGATGCAATTACACATTCAACGTCAGCAGGCCGACCAACGTCAGGATTGGCTGCTGGTGATCCAGCAAGAAGCGACCGGCCTGCGCTGGTCATTGATGGACCCGCTGGGCATCCCCCTCGCCCGTCAGCAGCTGATCAATGGTCAGTGGCAGGCTGACGGGTTGCTCCCGCCCAATGCCGAAGCCCGTGAGTTGTTCGCCGCGCTGTTGTTCGCCCTGACGCCGGACAACGAACTCCGTGCCGGTTATCCCCAAGCCATGCGCCGGGGCACGCAACGCATCTTCGAGGCCCGCTGGGGCGTGGAGTACAGCAGCGCCGACACCTTTCGGCTGGTGATTCTGGGCACCAAAGGCAGCCAGCGCCTGGACTATGGCATCAGCCCGCTGAACAACGAGCGTGCCCCATGACGGCTTATCTCAACGCACTGGGCCTGATCTGCGCGCTGGGCAACGAGCGCAGCGAAGTCGCCCGTCGACTGTTTGCTGCTGACGATTCGGGCATGGTCATGGAAAACAACTGGGTGCCAGAGCGCAGCCTGCCAGTGGGCGCGGTGAAGGCCGAGCTGCCTGCAATCCCTGCTCAGCTGGCCGATCACAGCAGCCGCAACAATCAACTGCTGCTGGCTGCGGCATTGCAAATCGAGCCGCAGATCCGTGATGCGATCCAGCGCTATGGAGCGGACCGGATCGGCGTGATTCTCGGCACCAGCACCTCTGGCATCGACGAGGCAGGCCGCAGTATTGGCGCCTGGCTCAACGATCAGCAGTTCCCGGCGGACTATCACTATCAACAACAAGAACTGGGCGCTCCGGCGAACTTTCTGGCGCAGTGGCTGCAACTGAGCGGCCCGGCGTATGTGATTTCCACCGCCTGCACCTCCAGCGCCCGCGCCCTGCTGAGCGCCCGTCGCGCACTGGACATGGGCTTGTGCGACGCGGTGCTATGCGGCGGTGTCGATACGCTGTGCAAGCTGACGCTCAATGGCTTTTCCGCCCTGGAGGCTGTGTCTGCGAAGCGCTGCAATCCGTTTTCCCGCAACCGGGACGGGATCAATATCGGCGAGGCTGCGGTGCTGTTCCTGATGACCCGGGAAACAAACGGCGAGCATTGCATCGCGTTATTGGGCGCCGGAGCCACCTGCGATGCGCACCATATTTCCGCGCCGGAGCCCACCGGTCGAGGCGCGCGCCAGGCCATGCAGCAGGCGCTGGATAATGCCGGGCTCAAGGCCTCGCAGATCGGCTACCTGAACCTGCACGGCACCGCCACCCAGCACAACGACGCCATGGAAAGCCTCGCAGTCGAGGCGATCTTCCCGGACGGCGTGCCCTGCTCTTCAACCAAACCGCTGACCGGCCACACCCTCGGCGCGGCTGGCGCACTGGAAGCCGCGTTTTGCTGGTTGAGCCTGGCCCCGGAAAACACCGGCCACGCCCTGCCTCCCCACGTGTGGGACGAGCAGGCCGACCCGCTGCTGCCGACGTTGCGTTTCACTGACCGTGATTCGCGCCTGGCGCACACTTCGAAGCGCTACCTGATGAGCAATTCGTTTGCGTTCGGTGGCAACAACATCAGCCTGATTATCGGAGACGCACCATGATCGATTGGCCGCTCGCCGAACTGATCCCTCACGCGGGCGATATGATCCTCATCGACGAGGTGCTGTCGTTCGACGCCGAACAGATTCACACCCGCATGACTGTCAAACCTGGTGGCCTGTTCAACCGCGCCAATGGCGACATGCCTGCCTGGATTGGCGTGGAGCTGATGGCCCAGAGCATCGCTGCCTATGCCGGTTGCCAGGCACGCAGCCGGGGCGAACCGGTGGCGCTGGGCTTCCTGCTCGGCAGCCGCAAGTTCGAGTGCAACGTGGAGCATTTCGCCGCTGGCAGCGAACTGACCATCCACGCCTTGCGCTCGCTGCAGGACGACAACGGCATGGGCGTGTTCGAATGCCGCCTGACAGGCCCTGCGATAGAAGCCTTTGCCCGCATCAACGTTTACTGCCCGCCCGAAGCGGCAAATTATCTGGCTGAAGGAGCCCCGGCATGACGGATTCGATACTGGTCACAGGCTCCAGCCGTGGCATTGGCCGGGCCATCGCGTTGCGTCTGGCGCAGGCAGGTTTCGACCTGATCCTGCATTGCCGCAATGGCCGCAGCGAAGCCGAAGCGGTTCAGGCCGAGGTCGTCGCCCTTGGTCGTCAGGCGCGGATTCTGCAATTCGATGTGGCAGACCGCGAAGCCTGCAAAACCATCCTTGAACAGGATGTGGAAACCTACGGCGCCTACTACGGCGTGGTGCTCAATGCCGGTCTGACCCGCGATGGCGCCTTCCCGGCCTTGAGCGAGGATGATTGGGACGTGGTGCTCAGAACCAACCTCGACGGCTTTTATAACGTGCTGCACCCGGTGATGATGCCGATGATTCGGCGCCGTGCAGCGGGGCGGATCGTCTGTATCACCTCCGTCTCGGGGCTGATTGGCAATCGCGGGCAGGTCAATTACAGCGCGTCCAAGGCCGGTGTGATCGGCGCTGCCAAGGCGCTGGCCATCGAACTGGGCAAGCGTAAAATCACCGTCAACTGCGTCGCCCCCGGCCTGATCGATACCGCCATGCTCGACGAAAATGTCCCGGTGGATGAACTGATGAAAATGATCCCCGCCCAGCGCATGGGCACGCCTGAAGAAGTCGCCGGGGCGGTGAATTTCCTGATGTCGGCAGAAGCCGCCTACATCACCCGCCAAGTATTGGCCGTCAATGGAGGCCTGTGTTGATGAAGCGCGTGGTCGTCACCGGCATGGCCGGCATTACTTCACTGGGCAGCACCTGGGACAGCATCGCCGCCAACTTCGACGCCAACCGAAGTGGCATTCGGCGCATGAATGAATGGGATCGTTTCATCGAGCTGAACACCCGGCTGGCCGGCCCTATCGACGATTTCGTGGTGCCGTCCCACTGGACCCGCAAGCAGCTGCGCAGCATGGGCCGGGTTTCACGTTTGGCGGTGGGCGCGTCCGAGCAGGCCTTGATCGACGCGGGCCTGCTCAATGATCCGATCATCCGCGACGGGCGCATGGGCACCGCCTGTGGTTCGTCCACCGGCAGCACCGACGAAATCAAGGCCTTCGGCAACATGCTGCTCAATTCCGTGGCCGAGGGGCTGAACGCCAACTCCTACGTGCGGATGATGCCGCATACGACTGCCGCCAATATCAGCATCTTCTTTGGCCTCACCGGGCGTTTGATCCCGACCTCCAGCGCCTGCACCAGCGGCAGCCAGGGCATCGGCTACGCCTACGAGTCCATCAAGTTCGGCCGCTTGCCGCTGATGCTGGCCGGGGGCGCGGAAGAGCTGTGCCCGACCGAAGCCATGGTGTTTGACGCGCTGTACGCCACCAGCCTGAAAAACGATGCCCCGCAGACCACCCCGCGACCTTATGAAAGCGGTCGCGATGGCCTGGTGATCGGCGAAGGCGGCGGCATGTTGGTACTCGAGGAGCTGGAGCATGCGCTGGCCCGTGGCGCGCACATTCACGCCGAGCTGGTGGGTTTTGGCAGCAACGCTGACGGCGCCCACAGCACCCGGCCAGAGCAAGCCACCATGCGCCGCGCCATGGAGCTGGCGCTCGAGGACGCCAATCTGCCCCCCGAGGCCATCGGTTACGTCAACGGCCACGGTACCGCCACGGAACAAGGCGACATCGCTGAAACCCTGGCGACCAGCAGCCTGTTTGGTTCGCGCATGCCGATCAGCTCGCAGAAGAGCTTTCTGGGCCACACTCTGGGCGCCTGCGGTGCGCTGGAATCGTGGTTCTGTATCGAGATGCTCAATCGCGACCGTTACATCCACACGCTGAATCTGGATGAAGTCGATCCGCAGTGCGGCGATCTGGATTACTTGCGCGGTGAACCGAGAAAAATGAGCCATGAGTACGTCATGAACAACAATTTCGCGTTTGGCGGTGTCAATACCTCGCTGATTTTCCGCCGCTGGCATTGAATTGATTTAACTACGGAGTAAAGGGAATGAATCTGATCCACCGCATCGTCGCCTTGATGGCCCTGGCATTAGTGCTCGGAGGCTGCACCAGCAAGCCGGTGTACAACGCCAAGGAAAACTTTTCGGGCAACATGGGCTTTAGCAACGATCAGATGAGCCGCGCCATCGTCACCGCTTTGAATGACCGCCAATGGGTTGTGCAGTCGGTGAAGCCGGGCATGATCAAGGCGGCCATTACCGTCCGCGAGCGTCACCACGCTGAAGTGGATATTCCATACACGCCGACCTCATTCGAGATCGACTATCGCAGCAGCACCGGCCTGGACTACAAGGACGGCAAGATCCACGGCAACTACAACCGCTGGGTCAACAACCTGCGTTCCAACATCCTCAAAGAGCTTTCGATCGACCCGACCATCGAGCAGGTCAATGATCTGGGCATCGTCAAACAAGGGGCCGAAGACGCCACGTACCTCAGCTTCAGCGAAGGGGTCAAACGCGCCACCGCAGCAGGCTTGCTGGACGGCAGCGTGAAGTTCTACCTCGCCGGGCAAACCCTGCCTGCCCAGGTGCATAAGCTGGACACCGTCAGCAGCAGCCGCAAGACCAACGGCAGCAACAAATCCGATGAAGAAGCCTGCTACTGGGCCCTGCAATCAAGCCTGATCACCCTGCAAAACGCTGCCAAGAAAGCCAAGGCCAACGCCGTGATCAACATTGCCAGCGTCGACCAGCGCAGCCTGTACAAAGACACCGAAAAATTCCAGTGCCGCGCCGGTCTGCTCATCGCCAGCGTTGCATTGCGCGGTGATCTGGCGCAGATCAAGGAGTAGGGATGCGATTTGCAGTGTGCCTGACACACCGCTTTCGCAGCCCTCGTAACCTCGGTCAGCTCCTACAGGACCTCGGCGTGCCTGATAAAACGCAGGACCTGTAGGAGCCAACTTGTTGGCGAGACGTCAGCACAGCCATAGATGAACGTCGCCTGACAAACCGCATCGCCAACAAGTTGGCTCCTACAGAAATTGCATTCGGCCCAATTCACTACCCCGCCCGCTGCGTCACCAACTCCACAAACGCCTTGGCCATGGGCGATTGCTGGTCCTTGCGTTGTACCAGCCACACCGCGCTGGTGGCGTCAGCGTCGAGCAGGTTGCGGTAGACCACGCCGTCGATGCGCATGCGTCGGTAGGAGGCGGGCAATACCGTGACGCCAAGCCCTGCTGCCACCAGGCCGATGATGGTCATCACCTCTCCCGCCTCCTGGGTGATCATTGGGCTGAACCCGGCAGCGCGGGCCAGCTCCATGAATTGCGCATACAAGCCGCTGCCGTAGGTGCGTGGGAAGAATACGAATGGCTCGCCCGCCAATTCCGCCAGATGCAGCCCCTGCTCACTGCCCTGGGCCAACGGATGATCGGCGTTGATGATTGCCACCAGCGGCTCACGCAGCAATTCGACCACCACAAGCGAGTCCGGCAACGCCAGCGGGCGCATGATGCCCACCTGGATCGATTCATCCTCCAGCCCCGCCGCGACTGCCATGCTGTTCATTTCCTGCAGGGCCAGGTGTACCGCCGGGTAGCTTTGCCGAAACGCAAAGATCGCCTGGGGAATGCTTGAGGTGAAAGGCGCCGACGTAGTGAAGCCGATTTTCAACTCGCCCAGTTCACCCAATTGCGCTCGACGAGCGACATCCGAAGCCCTGTCGACCTGCGCCAGCACCAGCCGCGCCTCATCCAGAAACAGGCGCCCTGCTTCGCTGAGCGCCACGCGACGGTTGGTGCGCTCGAATAACCGCGCGCCCAGTTCCTGCTCAAGCGCCTGAATCTGCTGGCTCAGTGGCGGTTGCGAGATACCCAGCACCCGGGCGGCACGACCAAAGTGCAGCTCTTCGGCGACCGCAATGAAGTAGCGCAGATGACGTAATTCCATGACCTTCCCAATAAGACGTTTTACCTATCAAACAGGTCGAACAATATATTGGAAAGAATGATTAGCGAGCGATATTCTTTTTCTCACTGTCCACCTGCACGCCGCGCCGAGGTCAATCTTGAACCCTGCTGTCGCAACGCCCGCCCCTGCACTGTCATCAACCGTGATTGAGACGGCTATCCCGTTGGGCGATACCTATATTGAAAAAGACACGCCAATGTTCATGCGCACGGTACTGGCGTTGTTCTCGGGTGGCTTCGCGACGTTTGCCCTGTTGTACTGCGTCCAGCCGATGATGCCGGTGCTGTCGCAGGAGTTCTCCATCAACGCGGCACAAAGCAGCCTGATTCTGTCCGTCTCCACCGGGATGCTGGCGATCGGCTTGTTGATCACCGGGCCGATTTCCGACCGGCTCGGCCGCAAGCCAGTGATGGTCCTGGCGCTGTTCTGTGCGGCCATCTTCACCCTCGCCAGCGCAGTGATGCCCACTTGGCAAGGCGTACTGGTCACCCGTGCACTGGTGGGGTTATCGCTCAGTGGCCTGGCGGCGGTGGCCATGACCTACCTCAGCGAGGAAATCCACCCCAACCACATCGGCCTGGCGATGGGTCTGTACATCGGCGGCAACGCCATCGGCGGCATGAGCGGGCGGGTGATCACCGGCGTGCTGATCGACTATGTCAGCTGGCACGTCGCGATGATGGTGGTGGGGGTTCTGGCGCTGATCGCGGCGGCTGTGTTCTGGAAGATCCTCCCGCCATCGCGCAACTTCCGGGCGCGTTCTTTGCAGCCGCGCAGCCTGATCGATGGCTTTGTCATGCAGTTCCGCGACGCCGGCCTGCCGTTGCTGTTCCTCGAAGCCTTCCTCTTGATGGGCAGCTTCGTCACGCTGTTCAACTACATCGGCTATCGCTTGCTGGCCGAGCCGTATCACTTGAGCCAGGCGCTGGTGGGGCTGTTTTCCGTGGTTTATCTGTCGGGTATCTACAGCTCGGCGAAGATCGGTTCACTGGCCGACAGGCTGGGACGGCGCCAGGTCTTGTGGGCGGTTATCGTGCTGATGCTGGTCGGTATGGCGCTGACCCTGTTCGAGCCGCTGGCACTGGTGATCGTCGGGGTGCTGTTGTTTACCTTCGGGTTCTTCGGCGCACACTCGGTCGCCAGCAGCTGGATCGGCCGCCGCGCGCTGAAAGCCAAAGGCCAGGCGTCGTCGCTGTACCTGTTCAGTTATTACGCAGGGTCCAGCGTGGCAGGCACGGCAGGCGGGGTGTGCTGGCACTATGGCGGCTGGAACGGTATCGGGGTGTTTATCGGTGTGCTGCTGCTGATTGCACTGGGTGTGGCGTTGAGGCTGAAGAAGCTGCCGCCGTTGCAGGTGGCTTCTCAAGTCTAAAACGCAGACACGTCCCCCTGTAGGAGCCAACTTGTTGGCGAGGCGATGGTCCTGCGTATCCAGAAATATCCCCTCGCGAACAAGTTCGCTCCTACAAAAATCAGCGATTACCCGTGATACTTCGCCGACAGCTCGTGTACCGCTTCGATGAAAGCACCGGCATGAGCCGGGTCGACTTCCGGGGTGATGCAGCTGCCGACGATGAGCACTCAGCTCTACAAAAGTAGAACTCACCTACAACATGCCAAGAATTCTCTGACAGAAGCCCCCTCTTATTATTGAAATCATGTGTCCTCAACCTAATGGGGACACTGCATTGCTGATTCCAAGCCAACTGACGCTACCGAAGCCGAACAAAAAACTTCTTACTTTGCTTCTGCCATCCATAGCCGTTTTAATCGCCACACCACTTCTGTTCAACAGCGCATTTTTCTACAACGAAGCGGGTTACATGACTCATGTCCGAACAATCTTTGGCGATGAAAAGATTGTTGAGGATGTCGGCTATTCCACCAAATGGTTCGGCCGTGCCACGGCCTGGAAGAAAGCCATCAGTGTCCAGTCAGTGCTGGTAGTGGACAAAAACGACAGTAACCCTGAAAACGATGCATTAGGCGCCACCATCGAAACCTTTCCCATCGTGTTTCTGGGCAATGTTGACGCTAAGGTTGAATCTGCCGCACGCTTCCGCCTGCCGGGTGGTGAGGCATTCCTGACCATAGCGCAGGAATACCGTAACCCTGACAACTTCATCCGCAGTGCGCTGCTGCCCACCATCAAGGAAACCTTGCAGGCGACCGCTTCACTCATGACTGCTGACGACTACTACTCCGGAGCCCGTAGCGAGTTCGCCGCCGAATTCGAAAACCAGCTCAACGACGGCCTGTACCTCATCAAGCGCAAGGAAATCCGCACCACGCATGGCGCCCTGCCTCAGCAAACCGCCATCCTGCAGGCCGGGACGGAGCAAGGGAGCTTCGGTAACAACAGCGGTAGTCAATTCATTACCGAGAAGGTCACCGACAGCAAGAATATTCCTATCCGAAAACAGCAACAGTTTCGAAAATTCGGCGTGGAAGTTGTGGAGGCTCGTATTACCAATATCGACCCCAACCCACAATACAAACAGCGCATGCTTAAAGTGCAACAAGCCTTGGCAGAGCTGGCGGTAGCCCGACAGAACCGTTTGAAGGAGGAAGAGGAGAAGCGGCTAGTCACTGCGCGCGGCGAGAAAGAAGTTGAAGCAAAACGCCAAGAAACACTGCGCGACCAGATCGAACGTACGACCCAGGCCGAAACCGAGAAACAACTGGCCGTGATCAACGCCGAACGGGAACGCCGCCGCGCCGAAATCGAAAAGCAGACCGCTGAACTGCTGCGTGACAAGGCAACTACCACGGCACAAGCCACCAAAATCACTGCCGATGCAGAAGCCCACGCCCGAGAAGCAACGATCAAGGCCGACGGCGCCCTGCAATCCAAGCTTGATGCACTGGTGTCCATCAACAAAGCCTGGGCTCAAGCCGCTGCTCAGGCGCCGGTGCCGAGCGTGATGATGGGCGCAGGCCAATCCAGCTCTACGGGACGCCAGGATGAAATCAGTCAGCTGATGGGGGTGCTGGCTACTAAAGCCGCACGCGATATGGCGTTAGACCTGAAACTGAATAGATAAGCCAGCGGTGTTGCCCAACGGGATATCCGGTTGGGCAACGTATCGTTCTACCCGTGATACTTCGCCGACAGCTCGTGCACCGCTTCGATGAAAGCACCGGCGTGCGCCGGGTCGACTTCAGGGGTGATGCCGTGGCCGAGGTTGAAGACGTGGCCGTCGCCGCTGCCGTAGCTGGCGAGGATGCGTGACACTTCGGCGCGGATCGCTTGCGGGCTGGCGTACAGCACGGACGGGTCCATGTTGCCTTGCAGTGCGACCTTGCTGCCCACACGACGACGGGCGTCGCCGATGTTGGTGGTCCAGTCCAGGCCCAGTGCGTCAGCACCGGTTTCGGCCATGCTTTCCAGCCACAGCCCGCCGCCTTTGGTGAACAGAATCACCGGCACCTTGCGGCCGTCATTCTCGCGGATCAGGCCGTTGACGATTTTCTGCATGTAGGCCAGGGAGAACTCCTGATACGCCGCATCGGAGAGACTGCCGCCCCAGCTGTCGAAAATCTGCACCGCCTGCGCCCCGGCCATGATCTGGCCATTGAGGTACGCGATGACCGAGTCGGCCAGCTTGTCCAGCAACAGGTGCATGGCTTGCGGGTTTTCGTAGAGCATGGCCTTGGACTTGCGATGGTCTTTCGACGAGCCGCCTTCGACCATGTAAGTGGCCAGCGTCCATGGGCTGCCAGAGAAACCAATCAGCGGCACACGACCATTGAGCTCGCGGCGGATAGTGCTGACCGCGTCCATCACATAGCCGAGGTCCTTTTGTGCATCCAGGACTGGCAAGGCTTCGATATCGGCCAGGGTGTTGACGGTTTTCTTGAAGCGCGGACCTTCGCCGGTCTCGAAATACAAGCCCAGGCCCATGGCATCGGGGATGGTCAGGATGTCGGAGAACAGGATCGCCGCGTCCAGGAGAGGATAGCGATCAAGGGGCTGCAAGGTGACTTCGCAGGCGAACTCCGGGTTCATGCACAGGCTCATGAAGTCCCCGGCCTTGGCGCGGCTGGCGCGGTATTCCGGCAGGTAACGACCGGCCTGGCGCATCATCCAGACAGGCGTGACATCCACGGGTTGCTTGAGCAGGGCACGAAGGAAACGGTCGTTCTTCAAGGCAGTCATGTCGGCATCCGCAAAAAAAGTGCGGGCATTTTCTCAGACGCAGACGTAAAAGGCACGGATCGAGCCGTGCCTTTTATCTATCGAGTCGATTTGTCGCGGGGCAGCTAACCGAAATCGTATGACTGACTCCGCGCCGTCGCGCAGCAGACATGGACGCTATAGGAGCGCGCTGGCCCGCGATGGCGCTGGGTCAGACGATCATTTTTTGACTGAACCACCGCTTTCGCAGCATTCGGCAGCGCCTACAGGTGCTGGGTTATCAATGTTTGGATTTATGCCAGTCCATCAGCTCCACCAACTCCAACACCCCCCTCTCACCCTCGCGCTGCCTGACCTTCAACCGCCACGGGCCTCGCTTACCGCCCCCGGGCACGCCAGTGATATCGAAAGTGAACTCCAGAAGCTCGCCCTTCTTCCTTCCGAGTAAAGGTTTGAAGTGGGAAAACTTCTGGTCGATCGGAAACTGTTCCTTAATTTCTTTAATGCGCGCAAGCACAGAGTCCTGGATGTGACCATCTTTCTTCTTGAGAACCTTCATTTGCGCGAACTCCTCAAGAGAAGGCAAATCGAGCTTGAAGACCGCTCCCCCCGCCCCACCCGGCGGATGGTAGCGCCACACATTGTTCTCATCAGGGAACATTGGCGTTTTATTGGATGCATTCGGATGGCGCAGATCAGTCATTCGCCAAACATTGCTCGAGTAGTCTGGCTGAACGGGATAAGCCTTGCCCTTGCGGACCAGATAGAAACTGGACTTGCCGTTAACGACATGCTCATGGACGCCGTTGTAAAAACCGTCGGTGCGCAGTTTCAAGCCGTTGGGTAATTGAGGCATTGCCGGCCTGACGTCGAAGTTGATGGCACCGGTGTACTTATCAATAAACTGCTTTGGCTGTACAGGTTTGATTTTTGGAGGCTTTGCCCTGGATATCCTGGAGAAGGGGATCATATCGAGTAGTAGAAGTGAGGCTTCGAGAAAGTAACTTTCAGCCTCTCTTGCGTTTCCTTCGGCGGCGTCGCGCAGGCCTTGAGCAATCGCATAAGTACTGCGCAGTGCAGCAACGGGAAGTGCAATTCTGAATGGCGTAAAGATCAGTGCCGTCTCACCTGCAATCCTGATGATGTCCCAGGCGCTCTCCCAGTTGATTTCCGAGGTTGTAGTGGTCTGCTCGTCGACTTTCTCGAGCACTCTGTTGATGCGCGCTTCGTACGCCGCCTCAAGAAAGTTTCCGGTATAGGGCCGGGTATCAATGATGAGTGTGCGCCAGTTGATCCCCAGCGCATTTCGGACATCACGCTGGTATTTCAGCGGGGCCATGGATATCAGGTAATTCCGATAGGCAGGATCCAGCAAAATAGGCCGCAGGTCCTCAAGCTTGTTGAGCTCACGGAAACACATTCCGTCCGGAGCCTGAGGGGTGTAGATCACCACGGGCGCAACGCCATCGCTGGACACGCCCACAATTAATATCCCATCCAGCTGCAGCCCATTGATGCGCAGTTTTTTGACCTGAATCTGGTGTTTTTCCACGCGAGCCCGCTTACCGTCGTCGACCGGATGGTCCAGAACGGATTTGACCCACTTGTACCCGCGATCCTCCTGCTCTGCGGGCGACTTCCCATCCTCTAGAAAGTCCCCCGCCATTTTGGCTTCCAGGGCATCAACGCGCATTTGGGCCTGCATCACCTGCGCATACCGCATGGCATACAAACGCCCTTGAGCTGATGTCAGCAAACTCGACTTGAGGAACTTCGGATAGTTTTCCCCCACGTCCAGCTGACGAACAAGGTCGTAGATATACGAGGCCGTAAGCGTGTTGATAGGCTCCCCTTCAGCATTCTGAACAATGGCCGTTGCCCGGAAATTAACATTCGTGAAGGCGATATTGCTCAGGCTCAAATCCGTGAGGCTGTGCTGCTGGGTGCTGTGAACGACATCAACATTATTTCCAGGCCCGGCGAGCGACGGCGTAACCACAAATCCAGTTATCTGGGTATGTCGGGTTTCGATAATCACATCGTCAGGCTCAATGACCAGACCATGATCGATAATCAGCCGCTCACGCAATTTCGTACGAGCATAATCACGCAACTGCACAGACTCGCCATACATCTCGACATCAGGCAAACCGGGCACTTTGGCGTCGAGTACCGCCTGATTATAGGCGCGCAGTGCACGACTCCACTGATGTCGATCCGCATCCGAAAACCGCTTGAGCCAATCAGGGACCGCGCTGTTTGTGTCAACGTTGTAGGTAGACGCAGACAGCAACTCATCCATTTCCCGGCCACGCGCCCATTCCGCCTTAGAGGCTTCCAGGGCCTGGGCAAAGGCTTGCGGCAATGCGTCGTTGTGGATTAAGTCGATTTCCTCGGCATTGGACAGCGGCATGACATTGAGCAGATCCTCCAGGCGCTCGACGGGCAGTTTCGGGTTCATGGCGCGCAACGCCCATAACGTCAGCGAGCGGCCTTCGGGAGTGGGTGTCCAGAAGGGCAGGAATGGGTTTGACTCTTCGCTGTGCATTTCAGATTTCGACAGATCGGTATCCGCCATCAATGCCTCGAAAAGCTTCGCACGCCGGGTCCGCGCCATCTCTGCGATTTGCTCGCGGACCACGATGATCCGACTTCTGAAGCCGAAATCAGAGCCACCATGACCGAGCTCCGACCCTGAAGGCAATTTCCGGAAAATAAACTCCAACACCGGATCGATATAGTAGTTAGCAGTGTTCCCCTGGCCGGTGTATGTGCCGTCAGCGTGCTGCACGAAAGTGATTACATGCTCGATAACTGATGCGTCGGCGCCTTTGAGATAGCAGGCGATTTCCACGCCGTCATCATCAACGATGGCCAGCTCGGTGTTTGCGGGCCATTTCGGCAATTGGGCCAGCATGGCGAACATCAAACCGTCGCCACCTTCGGGGATGTAATTAGCTTGAGTGAAGCGGTCCGCAAACTGATCAAGAATCCGGTCTGCCTGCTGACGGGCGTGGTGTTCACGGATGGCGCTGAGGCTTGGGGTGGAGGATGGGACAGTTGTGTCTTGAGACATGGCTACTTCCTTATAGCGACATGTAGGGGAAGGTGGATCAATCCGGCAGAGGGTTTTCCGCTGGATCGAGGCAAATCCTAGCTCGTCCTGAGCGCGGAAAAACGTCGGGGAAATAAGCTGAAAAGCAGTTGGCGGGCCAGCAGGTAGTGGCTTGAATGAGTTCGGGGAGCTGGAGCGGGTGTCTGTGTTGGATTGTGCTGGGAGATTGCTTCGCCAGTGTCACTGCGCTGAGTTGTTGCAAGGTTTGAAGCCTCGGCGGACCTCGGACCTGTGGGAGCGAATTCATTCGCGAAGGCGGTGGGTCAGGCGTTGATGTGCTGTCTGACGAGGCCCCTTCGCGAATGAATGCGCTCCCACAATAAATTGCATTTCAACCTGCTGAACCTGCAAACGACGCCGCCTCTGTAGGAGCCAACTTGTTGGCGAGGCGATATTCCTGGCTCAACAGGTCCGACGCTTCGCGAGCAAGCTCGGCTCCCGCAAGGCATATGCAATCCAGTGCGGGAGCCGTGCTGCTACATCAAACGCCCAGGTAGTCCAGAATCCCTTCAGCCGCGTTACGGCCTTCGAAGATGGCGGTCACCACCAGGTCAGAACCACGCACCATGTCGCCACCGGCGAAGATTTTCGGGTTGCTGGTCTGGTGCTTGTACTGCGACTGCTCGGGCGCAATAACGCGGCCCTGGCTGTCGGTCTGGATGCTGAACTGGTCGAACCAGGTCGCCGGGCTTGGACGGAAGCCGAACGCGATGACCACGGCATCGGCCGGGATGATCTCTTCGGAACCCGGAATCGGCTCAGGGCTGCGACGGCCACGGGCGTCTGGCTCACCGAGACGAGTCTCGACGACCTTGACGCCTTCAACCTTGTCTTCGCCCACGATGGCGATCGGCTGACGGTTGTAGAGGAACTTCACGCCCTCTTCCTTGGCGTTCTTCACTTCCTTGCGCGAACCCGGCATGTTCTCTTCGTCGCGACGGTACGCACAGGTCACCGACTTGGCGCCCTGACGGATCGACGTACGGTTGCAGTCCATGGCCGTGTCACCGCCGCCGAGCACGACGATTTTCTTGCCCTTCATGTCGACGAAATCTTCTGGCGACTTTTCGAAGCCCAGATTGCGATTGACGTTGGCGATCAGGAAGTCGAGTGCGTCGTGCACGCCTGGCAGGTCTTCACCGGCAAAGCCACCTTTCATGTAGGTGTAGGTGCCCATGCCCATGAACACGGCATCGTATTCTTCGAGCAACTGCTCCATGGTCACGTCTTTGCCGATTTCGGTATTGAGACGGAACTCGATACCCATGCCGGTGAAGACTTCGCGACGATGGCTCAGGACGGTTTTTTCCAGCTTGAACTCGGGGATGCCGAAGGTCAGCAGACCACCGATTTCCGGGTTCTTGTCGAATACCACTGGAGTCACGCCGCCGCGTACCAGCACATCGGCGCAACCCAGGCCAGCAGGGCCTGCGCCGACAATCGCGACGCGCTTGCCGGTGGGCACGACTTTGGACATGTCCGGACGCCAGCCCATGGCGAACGCGGTGTCGGTGATGTACTTCTCAACCGAACCGATGGTCACAGCGCCGAAGCCGTCGTTGAGGGTGCAGGCACCTTCACACAGACGATCCTGCGGGCACACGCGGCCGCAGACTTCCGGCAGGGTGTTGGTCTGGTGCGACAATTCGGCAGCCGCCAGAATGTTGCCTTCGGCGACCAGCTTCAGCCAGTTAGGGATGAAGTTGTGTACCGGGCATTTCCATTCGCAATACGGGTTACCACACCCCAGGCAACGGTGAGCCTGATCGGCCGACTGTTGGGGTTTGAAAGGTTCGTAGATTTCCACGAACTCTTTCTTGCGCTGACGCAGCAGCTTCTTCTTCGGGTCTTTACGCCCGACATCGATGAACTGGAAGTCGTTACTGAGACGTTCGGCCATTCTCTTGAACCTCTACATGACAGCTTCAGGCGACAAACCTGAAGCTGCCAGAATCATATTCGCAGGCAACTCGCGCACTGCTGTTAGCTTGCGGCTTGAAGCTCGCCGCTTGTGGCTGCAGTTATTGCGGATTCGCGCGGGTGCTGGAAAGCAGGGACTTCAACGAAGCAGCCTTTGGCTTGACCATCCAGAAGCGGCGCAGGTAATCATCCAGATTTTCCCAGACGTTACGGCCCCACTCGCTGTCGGTTTCCTCGACATACTCAGCCAGTACACGCTCCAGATGGCTGCGATACGCCTCCATCGCTTCGCCGCTGATGCGCTGGATTTCAACCAGCTCGTGGTTGACCCGGTCAACGAAGGAGTTGTCCAGGTCCAGCACGTAGGCGAAACCACCGGTCATGCCCGAGCCGAAGTTGTAGCCAGTCTTGCCCAGTACGCAGACGAAACCGCCGGTCATGTATTCGCAGCAGTGATCGCCTGTGCCTTCCACGATGGTGTGAGCACCGGAGTTACGTACCGCGAAACGCTCGCCTGCAGTACCGGCCGCGAACAGCTTGCCGCCGGTTGCGCCGTACAGGCAAGTGTTGCCGATGATGGCGCTGTCCTGGGTCTTGAACGGGCTGCCTTTAGGCGGAACGATCACCAGCTTGCCGGCGGTCATGCCTTTGCCGACGTAGTCGTTGGCGTCGCCTTCCAGATACATGTTCAAGCCACCGGCGTTCCACACGCCGAAGCTCTGACCGGCCGTGCCTTTGAAGCGGAAGGTGATCGGTGCCTTGTTCATGCCCTGGTTGCCGTGCAGCTTGGCGATCTCGCCGGAAATCCGTGCGCCGATGGAGCGGTCGCAGTTGCAGATATCCAGTTCGTACTCGCCGCCGCTCATGCTTTCGATGGCCGGTTTGGCCATTTCAACCATGCGCTCGGCCAGCAGGCCTTTGTCGAACGGCGGGTTGCGATCCACCAGGCTGAACTGAGGCTTGTCAGCCGGGATGTGATCGCTGCCCAGCAATGGCGTGAGGTCCAGATGCTGCTGTTTGGCGGTTTCGCCCGGCAGGATGTCGAGCAGATCAGTACGCCCGATCAGCTCTTCCAGCGAACGAACGCCCAGCTTGGCCAGCCACTCGCGGGTTTCTTCAGCCACGTAGGTGAAGAAGTTGATCACCATGTCGACGGTGCCGATGTAGTGGTCTTTGCGCAGCTTTTCATTCTGCGTCGCGACGCCGGTGGCGCAGTTGTTCAGGTGGCAGATACGCAGGTATTTGCAGCCCAGGGCGATCATTGGCGCGGTGCCGAAGCCGAAGCTTTCAGCGCCGAGAATCGCTGCCTTGATCACGTCCAGGCCGGTTTTCAAACCGCCGTCGGTCTGTACCCGAACCTTGCCGCGCAGGTCGTTGCCGCGCAGGGTCTGGTGGGTTTCGGCCAGGCCGAGTTCCCACGGAGCGCCCGCGTATTTGATCGACGACAGCGGCGATGCACCAGTGCCGCCGTCATAACCGGAAATGGTGATCAGGTCGGCGTAGGCCTTGGCCACACCGGCGGCAATCGTACCGACGCCAGCCTCTGCTACCAGCTTGACCGAAACCAGCGCCGCCGGGTTGACCTGCTTGAGGTCGAAAATCAGCTGCGACAAGTCTTCAATCGAATAGATGTCGTGGTGCGGCGGTGGCGAAATCAGCGTCACGCCCGGTACTGCATAACGCAGTTTGGCGATCAGACCGTTCACTTTACCGCCCGGCAGTTGCCCGCCCTCGCCCGGCTTGGCGCCCTGGGCGACCTTGATCTGCAACACGTCGGCGTTGACCAGATACTCAGGGGTCACACCAAAACGGCCGGTGGCGATCTGCTTGATCTTGGAGCTGCGGATCGTGCCGTAGCGCGCTGGATCTTCGCCGCCCTCACCGGAGTTGGAGCGTGCGCCCAGGCGGTTCATGGCTTCGGCCAGCGCTTCGTGAGCTTCCGGCGACAGCGCGCCCAGCGAGATACCCGCCGAGTCAAAGCGCTTGAGAATTTCAGACAGCGGCTCGATTTCGTCGATGGCCAGCGGCGTATCGAGGGTCTTGACCTGGAACAGGTCGCGAATCATCGACACCGGACGCTTGTCCACCAGCGAGGTGTATTCCTTGAACTTGGCGTAGTCGCCCTGTTGCACGGCCGCTTGCAGCATGCTGACCACGTCCGGGTTGTAGGCGTGGTATTCGCCACCGAACACGAACTTGAGCAGGCCGCCTTGCTGGATCGGCTTGCGCGGGCTCCAGGCTTCGTTGGACAGCAACTTCTGCTCGGCTTCGATATCGACGAAGCGCGCACCTTTGATGCGGCTTGGCACACCACGGAAGCTCAGGTCGCAGACCGCTTCGGACAGGCCGATGGCCTCGAACAACTGCGCGCCACGGTACGAAGCGATGGTCGAGATGCCCATCTTCGACAGGATCTTGAGCAGGCCTTTAGTGATGCCTTTGCGGTAGTTCTTGAACACCTCATAGAGGTCGCCCAGCACTTCACCGGTACGGATCAGGTCACCCAGCACTTCGTAAGCCAGGAACGGATAGACCGCCGAAGCACCAAAGCCGATCAACACCGCAAAGTGATGCGGGTCGCGGGCCGTGGCGGTTTCAACCAGGATATTGCTGTCGCAGCGCAGGCCTTTTTCGGTCAGGCGGTGGTGAACAGCGCCTACAGCCAATGAAGCGTGAGCCGGCAGCTTGCCCGGCGCGATATGACGGTCAGTCAGAACGATCTGGGTCCGACCGGCGCGCACGGCTTCTTCAGCCTGATCGGCGATGTTGCGCACCGCCGCTTCCAGGCCAATGCCCTCGTCGTAGTTCAGGTCGATGATCTGGCGTTCGAAACCCGGACGCTCCAGGGTCATCAACGAGCGCCACTTGGCTGGGGAAATGACAGGCGAGCTGAGGATCACGCGGGAGGCGTGCTCTGGCGACTCCTGGAAAATGTTGCGCTCGGCACCGAGGCAGATTTCCAGCGACATGACGATGGCTTCACGCAGCGGGTCGATCGGCGGGTTGGTGACCTGCGCGAACTGCTGACGGAAGTAGTCGTACGGCGAACGCACGCGCTGCGACAGGATCGCCATCGGCGTGTCATCGCCCATGGAGCCCACGGCTTCCTGCCCCTGCTCACCCAATGGGCGCAGGACCTGGTCACGCTCTTCGAAGGTGACCTGGTACATTTTCATGTACTGCTTGAGCTGATCGGCATTGTAGAAAGCCGAACCGTGGTCGTTGTCTTCGATGGTCGCCTGGATGCGCAGGGCGTTCTTGCGCAGCCACTGTTTGTACGGGTGACGCGACTTCAGGCGGTTGTCGATGGCATCGGTGTCGAGGATCTGGCCGGTTTCGGTGTCCACGGCAAAGATCTGACCCGGCCCGACACGGCCCTTGGCGATCACGTCTTCTGGCTTGTAATCCCACACGCCGATTTCCGACGCCAGGGTGATGTAACCATTCTTGGTGGTGACCCAGCGCGCCGGGCGCAGGCCGTTACGGTCGAGCAGGCAGACCGCGTGGCGACCTTCGGTCATCACGACGCCAGCCGGGCCATCCCACGGCTCCATGTGCATGGAGTTGTACTCATAGAACGCCCGCAGATCGGGGTCCATGGTTTCAACGTTCTGCCACGCAGGCGGAATGATCATGCGCACGCCACGGAACAGGTCGATGCCGCCGGTGACCATCAGCTCAAGCATGTTGTCCATGCTGGAGGAGTCCGAGCCTACGCGATTGACCAGCGGGCCCAGTTCATCCAGATCCGGGATCAGTTCGTTGGCGAACTTGGTGCGACGGGCCTGGGCCCAGTTGCGGTTACCGGTAATGGTGTTGATCTCGCCGTTGTGGGCGAGGAAGCGGAACGGCTGCGCCAACGGCCATTTCGGCAGGGTGTTGGTCGAGAAGCGCTGGTGGAACACGCAGATCGCGGTTTGCAGGCGTTCGTCGCTGAGGTCCGGGAAGAATGCCGTCAGGTCGCGCGGCATCATCAGGCCTTTATAGATGATGGTCTTGTGAGAAAAGCTGCAGATGTAGTGATCAGTATCTTCAGCGTTGGCCACCGATGAACGGCGACGAGCGCTGAACAGCTTGATGGCCATTTCCTGATCGCTGAGGCCTTCACCACCGATGAACACCTGCTCGATTTTCGGCAGGCGCTCCAGGGCCAGGCGACCCAGAACGCTGGTGTCGATAGGCACCTGACGCCAGCCGACCAGGGTCAGGCCAGCAGCGAGGATTTCGCGGTTCATGTTTTCGCGAGCGGCTTCTGCCCGGGCGTCGTCCTGATTGAGGAAGACCATGCCCACGGCGTATTGACGCGGCAGCTCGGAACCAAAGTGCTCTTTGGCGACGGCCCGCAGGAAGCCGTCCGGCTTCTGAATCAACAGCCCGCAACCGTCACCGGTCTTGCCGTCAGCGTTGATCCCGCCACGGTGGGTCATGCAGGTCAGCGCCTGAATGGCCGTCTGCAACAGGTGATGACTGGGCTCGCCCTGCATGTGGGCAATCAGGCCGAAACCACAGTTATCCTTGAATTCATCTGGATGGTACAGACCTGCTTTCATAGACACTTTCTCACCAGGCTGCCTCTATTCGAGGCAAATTTCTTTTCAATTCAACCAGTTACCTATCGCGCTGAACGTACGCCAGCTTGGCGGGGGCAAAAGGGAGGTCATTGTACACAGCGACACAAAGCCTCACAAATTTAACGACGAACAGTCGTAAATTCGTGTCGCATTTATGAACGTTTATAGCTGGATGCTGTGCTAGTCAAAAGCTTTTTTATCGATCTGACTAGAAGCGAACTGAATTTGCGGGGTGCCCGTAACGCAGACACCACAAGGCGCGCTGCCCAGTGGCAGCACGCTTGAAGTCAAATCAGGGTTGCTGGGGTGAGCGGCCCGGATAAGGCCGCTGCGACTTCAGCGAGTAGCGCCGAGCTCCTGTTGGATGCTGGCGACAGTACGAGGCCAAGGTTTACCAGCCTGAACCTTGGCTGGCAATACCTTGATGGCTGCCAGGGCGGCAGCGCGGTCAGAAAAGTTACCGTAAGTGATCACATACAGCGGCTTGCCCTGCAGTGTTTTCTTGAAGTAACGGTACTCGCCGCCTTGCTCGGCCACGAACGCCTGAGCGGTGGTTTCCGAACTGGTGCCGAGAATCTGCACAACGTAATGACCCGGCGCCTGGCTGCTGTACCAGCTGCCGCCCGCTGCGGGTTTGGCCGCTGCGGCCGGTGCTGGCTTGGCAGTGGCGACCTGGGTGGGTGCCGGTGCTGGCTTGGCCGCCGGTGCAGGCGTTGCTGCCTGGGCAGGCGCAGGCTTGGCGGCGGCCGGTGGCGGTGTGATTGACGAGCGTGGAGCCGCCGGAGCAGCGGCCGGGCCTGCCGCAGCGCCAGCAGGCGGCGCGGTGGTGGTCACGGTAGGCGGACGCTCGATGGACGAAACCGGCACGCCATCATCATCGCCATCGCCAGAACCTGCGGCTTCTGCCAGCGGGCCGCGCATGACCGGCTGCGAGTTGCCCACCAGCGGCAATGGCATCGGCTGCGAGTTACCGGCGAACTCGATGGCCGGGCCACCATTGTTCGACTGCTGAGTAGCTGGCTGGCCTTGGCCCAGCGGCAATTGCGCCTGGGCGTTGGCAGGCTGTGTCGCGGGAGCATTGGTGTTGCCGCCACGACCCGGGATCAGCACTGCAGCCAATACGCCGGCTACAACCACGCCACCCAGGGCCAATATGTATTTCTTCGGCATTTTAAATCCCACACTAGGGCGCTTGACCGCCGAACGGCTGGCGATCATCGCTTCGATCATTGAGTCACGTGCAACCTGATTGATAGCCCCTGGCCAACCATTGGAATGCTCGTGAATATCGGTAATTTGCTCGGCCGTGAATAATTCAATCCCTTGGCCTGCACCTTCCAGCCGCTGCTCCAGATACTCGCGGGTCTCGTCTTCGGTGTACGGCGCCAGCTCGATGACATGAAAGCGCTCGCCTTCACTTTCCGCGTCGGCACACAACTGCTCCAGACGATCGATCAGCGAAGCTTCACCGAACAGAAACACGTGCGGGCGGCCTTCAGGCGTTCCATCAGCCAGACCGAGCAAGGCTTCGAGTGCCGATTCGCCCAGTTGTTCGGCGTCGTCCACCAACAAATAGACTTCCTGACCGGTGAGGGCCAGCTGCACGATCTGCGAGAGGATGGGCTGCATCTCTGCCTGGGCGACATTCAGGGCCTGGGCAACCTGGCGCAGAACACCGGCGGCATCGCTGGCGCCACGCGCCGAAACCACCACGCTCTGGACCGATTGCTTGTTGGTGCTGGCAACCAGTGCCTGGCGCAATAGCGTCTTGCCGCTGCCCTGCGGGCCGGTGACGACCAACAGCAGCTGGCTGTAACGCGCCAGATGATGGAGCTGACCCAATACGGGCTTACGCTGCGCCGGGAAAAACTTGAAGCCGGGCACCCGCGCAGCAAAGGGGTCATGACTCAACTGGTAATGGCCGAGAAAGGCCTCGTCGGCGTGCAAACTAGTCATGGATTTTCATTAACCTCTGAGCTGATCCACGAGGGCGCGGTAATCCGCAACCAGCGTGGCCTGTAAAACTTCTTTCGGATATTCGTCGGTGATTACTGCTTCGCCGAGACGGCTGAGCAGCACCAGACGAATTCGACCGTCGATGACTTTCTTGTCGACCGCCATGTGTTCGAGGAAATGCTCGGGCGTCATGTCTTGCGGCGGTACCACCGGCAACCCGGCACGCTGCAGCAGACGAATGCCGCGATCACGCTCCTGCTCAGTGATCCAGCCAAGACGCGAGGACATTTCCAGCGCCATGACGGTCCCTGCCGCAACAGCCTCGCCGTGCAGCCAGACACCATAGCCCATGTGGGTCTCGATGGCATGGCCGAAGGTGTGCCCCAGGTTCAGCATGGCACGTACGCCGGACTCGCGCTCGTCCGCCCCGACGACCAGCGCCTTGGCGGCACAGGAGCGCTCGATGGCGATGGTCAGCGCCGCCTGATCCAGGTCACGCAGGCGATCGACGTTTTCTTCAAGCCAGGTCAAAAACGGCTCGTCGCAGATCAGGCCGTACTTGATGACTTCGGCCAACCCCGCCGATAACTCGCGGGCAGGCAGGGAATTGAGGCTGGTGGTATCGATCAGCACAACGCCAGGCTGATAGAACGCACCAATCATGTTCTTGCCCAGCGGATGGTTGATGCCGGTCTTGCCGCCGACCGACGAATCGACCTGCGACAGCAAGGTCGTGGGGATCTGGATGAACGCGACGCCACGCTGGTAGCAGGCAGCGGCAAAACCGGCCATGTCACCGATCACGCCGCCACCCAGAGCGATCACCGTGGTCCGGCGATCATGACGGGCGCTGAGCAGGCCATCAAAAATGGTTTGCAGGGTTTCCCAGTTCTTGAACGCTTCGCCATCGGGAAGAATCACCGGCAACACGTTGTAACCCGCCAGGGTGCGGGTCAGTCGCTCAAGGTAAAGCGGGGCCACGGTGGTGTTGGAGACGATCGCCACTTGCCGACCGACGATATGCGGGGCCAGTAATTCGAGACGGTCCAACAAGCCTTCGCCGATGTGAATCGGGTAGCTGCGCTCTTCAAGCTCGACCTTAAGTGTCTGCATTTTTCCCCACATTGATTACCGGATGCTTACGTATGAGCCGGGCCTGGCACTCACGCAAAAAAGTGGCTCAAAGCCATGTTCCGCCTTCTTTTGAAGGTCGAAGAGAATAGCGCATTTGCGCCAGTACTTTAACGGGGAGGAAGCTCTGCCAATCGCGCGAGGATGTCAATAACTACCATTCGCGGCGGCCGCTCGTCGGTTTCGACCACCAGATCGGCGATCTCCCGATACAGCGGGTCGCGCAGCTCCAGCAACTCGCGCAGCACTTTGGCTGGATCAGCGGTGCGTAACAGTGGGCGATTGCGATCGCGGGCGGTGCGCCCGACCTGCTGTTCCACCGACGCGTGCAGGTAGACCACCCGCCCGCCTTCATGCAACGCCTTGCGGTTTTCGCTGCGCATGACAGCACCACCACCGGTTGCGAGCACGATGCCATCGACGCCACAGAGCTCGGCGATCATCGCCTGCTCGCGGTCACGAAAGCCGGGTTCGCCTTCCTTATCGAATATCCACGGGATATTGGCGCCCGTGCGCAGTTCAATTTCCTTGTCGGAATCCTTGAACGGCAGGCGCAGCTCTTTGGCCAGCAAACGGCCGATGGTGCTTTTGCCAGCCCCCATCGGCCCTACAAGTATTAAATTTCGCACAGAATCAACGACTCACAGCAATCGCCTGGTTGTTCATGATACGCGGAGTGAGAAACACCAGCAGCTCGGATTTTGCCTCCGAGACCACGTCGCGCCGGAAAAGGCGGCCAACATACGGCACATCGCCGAGAAATGGCACCTTATCGACCGTTTTACTTTGCGTATTAGAGAAAACACCACCGATCACGATCGTTTCGCCATCGGCCACCAGCACTTTTGCGTTGACTTCGTTTTTCTTGATGGGCGGCACACCGAGCACCGCGTTGAGGTAGTCCGGCTCATCCTTGGTGACCTTGACCTCCATGATGATGCGGTTATCCGGCGTGATCTGCGGGGTCACCTCCAACGACAACGAGGCCTCTTTGAACGACACCGTGGTTGCGCCGCTGGAGCTGGATTCCTGATACGGAATCTCGGTGCCCTTGAGGATCTTGGCGGTTTCCTTGTCCGAGGTGACAACCTTGGGTTGCGACACGACTTCGCCGTTGCCGGTTTTTTCCATCGCGCTCAATTCAAGGTCGAGCAGGGTGTTATCGGTCAGGAACGCGATACCGATACCGGACGTGGCGTTGGCGGCACCCAGGTCGACGTACGGCGCCGAGGTGCTCTGGCCGGTCAGGGTCGTCGGCTGCTGAGTGCCGCCGCCAGCCGTGAAGTTGCCCCGGTTGCTAGACCCACCCCAACGCACGCCCAGCTCTTTGTCGTAACCGACAGTCGCCTCGACGATACGCGCCTCGATCATCACCTGACGCACAGGGATGTCCAGCTGCGAAACGATGCGGCGCAGTTCGTCGAGACGATCCTGAGTCTGGTAGGCAATGATGTTGTTAGTCCGGTCATCCACCGTGATCGAGCCACGCTCGTCGATTTTTGACTCGGCACTCGTCACCGACTGGAACAGCTTGGCGATGTCAGCGGCCTTGGCGTAGTTGACCTGCAACAGTTCACGGCGCAGTGGCGCCAGCTCGGCGATCTGCTTGAGGGATTCGAGTTCCTGACGCTCACGCGCGGCGATCTCGTCAGCAGGTGCCACCAGCAACACGTTGCCGATCTTGCGCTTGTCCAGCCCCTTGGTTTTCAGCACCAGATCCAGCGCCTGATCCCACGGCACGTTTTGCAGGCGCAGTGTTATGCCGCCCTGAACCGTGTCGCTGGCCACCAGATTGAGGCTGGTGAAGTCGGCGATCAGTTGCAGCACCGAACGCACATCGATGTCCTGGAAGTTCAGCGACAGCTTCTCGCCGCTGTAGGCCGGTTTTTCGGTGTTGCGACGATCAATATCCTCGTTGGTCAACGGCCGAACGCTGATGGTCAGCTTGCCGTCAGCCTGATAGGCGGAATAGTCGTAGGCGCCCGAGGGCTCGATGACCACGCTGGCCTTGTCGCCAGTGGCGCTGGCGTTGACGAACTGCACCGGGGTCGCGAAATCTTTGACATCAAGGCGCACGCGCAGCCTTTCCGGGACTTGAGTCCTGGCGAAATCAACGCGGATCTTGCCGCCCTGCTCCTGAATGTCGGGGGCGACGCTCGGATCGGTCAGGTCAATGATTACATTGCCTTCGCCCAGCTCACCGCGCTGAAAGTCGATATTGCGAATGGCTTTGCCCACGGGCGCAGCAGGTTTTGGACGGGCGGCTGCCGCTGGCGGCACGCTGACCCGGGCTGCACCGGCGGCAGTGCTTGGCTGCGAGGCCTGGGCAGCGGCGGCACCCTGGCCGATGACCACGAACAGGCGGTTGCCTTCAACGCGGGAGCTGTAGGGCACCAGCGTCGTCATGTTGACGATCACACGGGTGCGATCCTTGGCTTCGACCACCACCAGACTGCGCGCATTCCCGGTGCCCAGTTCGCGGCTCTTGGTCGCCAGCTGACTGGATACGCCAGGCAAGTCGAGGGCGATACGCGCCGGTTGCTCGGTGGTGTAACCGGTCGGCGCAGGCACAGGCCCATCGAAGGTCAGCTTGAGCTCAATCCGGTCTCCCGGCAGCGCAGCGACGTCCAGCGTTTTGAGATTGGCGGCCTGGAGAACCGGTGAAACCATCGCCATCCATAGCGACACACCGATAATCGAGAAAATCCTGGTCATGATCATTTTCCGTCCTGCGAACCCGAGGGTGTTTTGCGTGCTTGGCTTTGCCCAATTCATGAGCGTTCTTTCAGGGAAATACTGCGCGGCCTTTCCAACCATGCCCCCTCTCCGTCAGGAACTATTTCAACGACATCCACTGCAGAATCGTTGATAGAAACGATGCGGCCATTATTGCGCCCCAAGTAGTCACCCACCTTGACCCGATGCACCCCACCCGCGCCTTTAAGCAAGGCAAACGTACCGGTGTCGTTGGCCATGGTGCCGACCATTTCGAAGGCTTCGATATTGAAGCCTTCGAGGAACTGCCGGGGCCGGGTTTCGTCGGGTTTGACCAGGCGCGAGCCTTTCTGGCGATTGACCAGATCGACTTTCACCGGCGGCTGAAACGGGCTGCGCAGGTTCGCAGCGTTATACGTGAACGCCTGATAAGGGCGAAACTTCGGCAATGGCTCGATGGTACCGACAGGCCGTGCACGCGCATCGTCCATGTAGGTGGTCAGGTCGCTGAACGAACTGTCATTGTCACAACCGGCCAACCCCAGCAATGCCACGCTGACGCACAACAATCGCGCCGCCCTCATTTCTTCAACCCTTCATCGTTGTAGCGATAAGTCTTGGCCAGGATGCTCATGCGCAGCTTGCCGGGATTGGCGCCCTCGACCGGCTTGATATCGAAATCATGCAGGGTCACGATCCGTGGCAGGCTGGCGACACCGCTGACGAACGTCGCCAGGTCGTGATACGCGCCAACCACCGTGATTTGTATCGGCAGCTCGATGTAAAACTGCTGCGCGGCCTCAGGCAGCAATTTGATTTCTTCGAAGTCCAGGCCACTGCCCAGGCCCGTACGGGTGATGTCCTCCAGCAGGCCAGGCACCTCGGTGTCGCTGGGCAACTGCCGCAGCAAGGCGCCGAAGGTGTTTTCCATTTCCGTCATCTGCACCTTGTACGGCTCAAGGTTGGCAGCCTGGAACGCCTTGGTGGTGAACTGCTCTTTGAGCGCCGCCTCGCTGTTTCGGGCGGCGTCGAGCTGGGTTTCCATGTCCTGAATAAAGAAGAAGTAGCCCAGCGTCAGTACCAGGGCCGTGACCAGCGCGCCGGTGATGACCTTCACCGCCACGGGCCAGGAGCCCAGGTTGTTCATGTCCAAGTCGCCGATGTCGATCCTGCGCAGCCCTTCCAGAGATTCCGAAAGACTCATGGCTTGGCTCCTTCAACCGCTGGCTGGGTCTGGCGAACCGTCAGCTGAAACACGTTGGCCTGGTCCACGGCGCCGGTGGTGGTTGCCTTGACTTCGGTCAGGCTCGGCGCCTCCATCCAGTCGGACGCGTCGAGGTTACGCATCAGGTCCGACACCCGGTTGTTGGATTCTGCAGCTCCATTGATGCTGATGAGGTTGCCCACCATCTTCACTTCGGAGAAATAAACGCCATCGGGCAGCGTGCGCGCCATCTGATCGAAGATCCGGCCAATGATCGGGCGGTTGCCCTGCAAGTCCTGAATGATTTTCATACGTTCCAGCAACTGCTTGCGGCGTGATTTCAAATCACTGATTTCCTTGATGCGTCCGTCCAGTTGCCCCACTTCTTTCTGGATGAATGCATTTCGCGCCAACTGATGATCAATAGCGCTGCTCAAATAGCGATCCGCCATGAACAGCACACCGACGGAGGCGACCAGCACGCCGACCATGATGGTCAGGAAGCGTTTCTTGCGCTCCTCGCGCAGTTGCTCGCGCCAGGGTAGAAGGTTGATACGCGCCATCAGTCGAAACTCCTCAAGGCCAGACCGCACGCGATCATCAGCGCGGGAGCATCACTGGCCAGGGCTCCGGCATTGACCTTGGAACTGAGCGCCATGTCGGCAAACGGGTTGGCAACCATGGTCGGCGTGCCGATGCGCTGCTGGATGAGGTTGTCGAGCCCAGCAACCGAGGCGGTGCCTCCGGCGAGCATGATGTAGTCCACTGCGTTGTACTGCCCTGCGGCGAAGAAAAATTGCAGCGAGCGAGTGACCTGCTGCACGACGGCATCCTTGAACGGCTGCAGTACTTCGGTCAGGTAGTCGTCGGGCAGGCCGCCCTGTTTCTTGGCCAGGCCAGCTTCTTCCACCGACAGGCCATAACGACGCTGGATTTCTTCGGTCAACTGGCGGCCACCGAACAATTGCTCGCGGGTATAGATGATGCGCCCGTGGTGCAGCACGCTGAGGGTGGTCATGGTGGCGCCGATGTCGACCACTGCCACGGTCAATTGATCATGACCGTTGCCCAACTGGCCCGACAGCAGGCCAAAGGCGCGTTCCAGCGAATAAGCCTCGACGTCCACGACCTTTGCGGTCAGGCCCGCCATGGCCAGTGCAGCCTCGCGCACTTCGACGTTTTCCTTGCGGCAGGCGGCGAGCAGCACTTCGACCCGCTCCGGATTGCGCGCCGAGTAGCCCTGGACTTCGAAATCGATGGCCACTTCTTCAAGGGGGTAAGGAATGTATTGGTCAGCTTCGATCTTCAGCTGGTTTTCCATGTCGTCATCGGAAAGCCCGGCATCCATTTCGATGGTCTTGGTGATCACCGCAGATCCGGCGACAGCAACCGCCACGGATTTGACGCTGGTGCGCGCCTTGACCAATACACGCGACAGGGCATGACCGACGCCTTCAAGCTCAGCAATGTTTTTCTCGACCACGGCATTGGCCGGTAGCGGTTCAACCGCGTAGGACTCGACCTTGTAGCGGTTGCCGGAACGACTCAACTCAAGGAGTTTTACCGATGTGGAGCTAATATCGATCCCCAGAAGGGTGTTGGCCTTCTTACTAAAGAGTTCGAACACAACCTAATTCCTATGAGTTTCCGTCACTTACGGAATATTTATTGTCCAACGCCTCTGTCGGCAGTCTTGACAGTAGCGCAAATCACGCTCGGAGACGAAAAATGCTTATAATGCCGAGCGTTTTTTTCGTTTAACCAAGCTTCAAGGCGTGTCCGCGTGTAAATGCTTACGCTTAACTCATTCTTTTTTCTGTTCTTTTTTCTGGAAAATCAAAAGCCTTGATACGCCTGCTGAAGTTCCTGTGGTGGTCTCTCGTCGCCGTATTCTGTGCGCTGCTGCTCGGTCTTAGCGGCGCCTTCCTGTATTTGAGCCCCAACCTGCCGTCCGTGGAGGCGTTGCGCAGCATCCAGCTGCAAATTCCGCTGCGAGTGTATAGCAGTGATGGCAAATTGATCGCGGAGTTTGGCGAAATGCGCCGTACACCGATCCGCTTTGCCGAAATCCCGCCCAATTTCATCAATGCATTGCTCTCTGCCGAAGACGACAACTTCGCCAACCACTATGGCGTGGACCCTGGCAGCCTGATGCGCGCGGCGTCGCAACTAGTCAAAAGTGGTCACATCCAGTCGGGCGGCAGCACCATCACCATGCAGGTGGCTAAAAACTACTTCCTGACCAGCGAACGCAGCTTTTCACGGAAAACCACCGAGATTCTGTTGGCCCTGCAAATTGAGCGCCAACTGACCAAGGATGAAATCCTTGAGCTGTACGTGAACAAAATCTATCTGGGCAACCGCGCCTACGGCATTGAAGCGGCGGCGCAGGTTTATTACGGCAAATCGATTCGTGACGTGACGCTGGCGCAAATGGCGATGATTGCCGGCCTGCCCAAGGCGCCTTCGCGCTTCAACCCTCTGGCCAACCCGACCCGCGCCAAAGAACGCCGCGACTGGATCCTGGGGCGCATGTTCAAGCTGGGCAAGATCGACCAGAACGCCTACCAGACCGCGCTCAACGAGCCGATCAACGCCAGTTACCACGTCCCGACGCCTGAAGTTAACGCGCCTTACATCGCCGAAATGGCCCGCGCCGAAATGGTCGGTCGTTATGGCAGCGAGGCTTATACAGAAGGCTTCCGGGTCACCACAACGGTACCGAGCGATCTTCAGGAACACGCCAACACGGCCGTCCAGGAAGGCTTGATCGAATACGACCAACGCCATGGCTACCGTGGCCCTGAAAGCCGCTTCCCGGGCATGACCCGCGAAGGCTGGGCCCAGGAGCTGACCAAGCAACGCGCCATCAGCGGGCTAGAGCCTGCCATCGTCAGCCAGGTCGACAAGACCGGCCTGCGCGTCCTGACCCGCAATGGTGAAAAGGAAGAAACCGTTGAATGGGCCAGCATGAAGTGGGCACGCCCTTACCTGAATACCAACAGTCTGGGGGCAAATCCCAGGCAGCCAGCTGATGTAGCTCATGTTGGCGATCTGGTTCGCGTGCAACGTCAGGCTGACGGCTCGCTGAAATTCAGTCAGATTCCCGTCGCTCAAAGCGCGCTGGTCTCCCTCGACCCGCAAAACGGCGCCATCCGCGCCCTGGTCGGCGGCTTCGCCTTCGAGCAGAGCAACTACAACCGCGCCTTGCAGGCCAAGCGCCAGCCGGGCTCGAGCTTCAAACCTTTCCTTTATAGCGCCGCGCTGGATAACGGCTATACCGCATCGAGCCTGGTCAACGACGCGCCCATCGTGTTTGTCGACGAGTACCTGGACAAGGTCTGGCGTCCGAAAAACGACACCAACACCTTCCTCGGCCCGATCCGCCTGCGTGAAGCGCTGTACAAGTCCCGAAACCTGGTGTCGATCCGCCTGCTGCAACAACTGGGCATCGACACGTCCATTGATTACATGACGCGTTTCGGCTTCAACAAGAGCGATCTGCCGCGCAACCTGTCGCTGGCCCTGGGCACCGCGACCCTGACGCCGATGGAAATCGTCAGCGGCTGGAGCACCTTCGCCAACGGCGGTTACAAGGTCAATTCGTACCTGATCCAGAGCATCGAAAGCCGCGACGGCGTGAAGCTGTTCGAAGCCAACCCGCCTACCGTCCCCGCAGCGGATAGCCCGCTGGCTGCCGATACCAAGACGGTAGCGGTCGCCAACGGCCCGGCGTTGATCACCAACTCGGTAGAAGGTGTGCCCGCGCCTGCCACGCCGGTTGATCCAGCTGCGCCAGCCATCGCACCGCGCATTGTCGATGGCCGCACCACGTACATCCTCAACAGCATGCTGCAGGACGTGATCAAGCGCGGCACAGGCCGACGCGCCCTGGCCATGAACCGCCCGGACATCGCAGGCAAGACCGGTACCACCAACGAATCCAAGGATGCCTGGTTCACCGGCTACAACGCCGATTACGTGACCACCGTCTGGACAGGTTTTGATCAGCCTGAAAGCCTGGGCCGTCATGAATTTGGCGGTACCGTGGCGCTGCCGATCTGGATGAACTTCATGAGCGCCGCGCTCAAGGACAAGCCGCCGCACCAGCAGGCCGAACCGTCTGGCATTCTCAGCCTGCGGGTCGACCCGATCAGTGGCCGCGCCGCTACGCCGAGCACGCCAAATGCGTTCTTCGAACTGTTCAAAAGCGAAGACACGCCGCCAAGCGTCAACGAACTGGGCGGCAGCGCACCGGGTAGCCCACTGCCAGCGGATGAGTCAGCGCCGATCGATTTGTTCTAGGGAAGCAGCTACAAGCTTCAAGCCGCAAGCTACAAGATGTTGGCACGGCGCGGTACCTGTAGGAGCTGCCGAAGTCTGCGAAAGCTGGGCATCGGATACACGCCGATTCGCAGCCTGCGGCAGCTCCTATAGGGATCCACGTCCGGCGGCAAAACAACAGCAACCTCGCTCCCAACCGCTTTTTCTTGCAGCTTGCAGCTTGAAACTTCCCCATAAAAAAACCCGGCTAATGGCCGGGTTCTTTTTTATGGGGCTGCTAACAACGTTAGCCGTCTAGCCGTTAAAAACATCGTCAACGCTGGTCAGCGGGTAGTGCTTTGGATACGGCAGGGTTGCAACGCCGCTTTCGATGGCTGCCTTGGCAACGGCGTCAGCGATCAGGCCCAGCAGGCGGGTGTCCATTGGTTTCGGGATGATGTACTCACGACCGAACTCCAGCTTGATACCACCGTACGCATCGCAAACTTCCTGAGGCACTGGCAGTTTGGCCAGTTCACGCAGGGCGTTGGCGGCGGCGATTTTCATTTCTTCGTTGATGCGCTTGGCGCGAACGTCCAGGGCGCCACGGAAGATGAACGGGAAGCCCAGCACGTTGTTAACCTGGTTCGGGTAGTCCGAGCGGCCGGTCGCCATGATCACGTCGCTGCGAGTGGCGTGAGCCAGCTCCGGAGCGATTTCCGGATCCGGGTTCGAGCAGGCGAACACGATTGGATCTTTGGCCATCAATTGCAGGTTTTCAGCGCTCAGCAGGTTCGGACCCGACAGGCCAACGAACACATCGGCGCCGTCGAGGGCGTCGGTCAGTGTGCGTTTTTCAGTGGCGTGAGCGAATACAGCCTTGTACTGGTTCAGGTCGGTACGGCCGGAGTGGATCACGCCGGTACGGTCAACCATGAAGATGTTTTCGATTTTCGCGCCCATGCTCACCAGCAACTTCATGCAGGAGATGGCCGCCGCGCCAGCGCCCAGGCAGACGATCTTGGCGTCTTCCAGGGTTTTGCCGACGATTTCCAGTGCGTTGATCATGCCGGCTGCGGTAACGATCGCGGTGCCGTGCTGGTCATCGTGGAAAACCGGGATGTCGCACTGTTCGATCAGGGCTTTCTCGATCTCAAAGCACTCAGGCGCCTTGATGTCTTCGAGGTTGATGCCACCGAAGGTGATGGAGATGCGCTTGACGGTGTCGATGAACGCTTGCGGGCTTTCCGAATCGACTTCGATGTCGAAAACGTCGATGCCGGCGAAGCGCTTGAACAGCACGCCCTTACCTTCCATCACTGGCTTGGAAGCCAATGGCCCCAGATCGCCAAGGCCCAGAATCGCGGTGCCGTCGGAAATAACTGCTACCAGGTTGCCTTTGCCGGTGTATTTGTAGGCCAGCTCAGGATCACGGGCGATTTCACGCACAGGCTCAGCGACGCCAGGGCTGTACGCCAGGGCCAGGTCACGAGCGGTTGCGGTTGGCTTGGTGAGTTCGACGCTCAGTTTCCCTGGACGAGGATTGGCGTGATATTCAAGCGCAGCAGTTTTCAAATCAGACATGTGGGCATTCCGCTTTTTTTACTGTGGGACAGACGGACCGCCGAGGATACGCAAGATGCAAAGTCCTAACAAGACTGGTCAGTCACTACTGTCAAGGGGCGGGGGCTACGACTTTACGCTTAGATTGCGGGTGTTGCATCTCGGTTTGCTGATTTACACCGCGACTGGCACTTCCATCTGTAGGAGCCAACTTGTTGGCGAGACGTTGGGTCTGCGTATTCAGAACTACCGCCTCGCGAACAAGTTCGCTCCTACAAGGTTCTGTGTTTTTGCAGACACCTTGATCCTGTAGCAGCGCACCGAGGTTACGAGGCCCGCGATTGCGGTGTATCAGACACGCCCCCGGTCAGCGAGTGGACGTATCAAGCATTGCAGGATGTGTAATCGGCATCATCCAGCGGGTCTGCCCCGGCTTGAGGCCGCCGCGCCGCGAGCGGTCCACCACCCAGCCTCGAGCTTCGATGCGCTGGCCTTTCATGCGCAGCAGCGCTGGCGCATCGAACTGACTGATCAGCTCAGGCGCAATCCGCAACACCGGGCCGTCCTGCAACTCGATCCAGAGACCACCGCCATTGCGCTGGACGCTCGCGATGGTCCCGGCAACCAGCGCGAAGCCGCCTTTGTCGATCTGCGCAGCAGGTTGCACAGGCGAACTGCGCCACAACCCGAGCTTTGCCGTACGAGCCACTCGTTCAGCGGCCTGCTGGCAATCAACCAGCGCGACGTTAGGCGAAACCGCCACCAGATACCCCAATCCTTCGCTGAGCAATTGGGCCTCAAGGTTGGCGCCATCGCGACCATAGACATTGGCGAGCACGCGACCGTAGCGATCCTTGCCCTGCTGCCCGACACCCAGGCTCACCTGCCCTTCGCTTTGGGTGACCAACGCCTGCAAACGTCGCTTGGCGGCCTCGGCAAACGGCTCCGCTGACTGGCCTTTCTTGCCGGTTTCGGGGGTATTGAGGCCAATCATGCGCACATTGCGCCCGTCACTCAGGCGCAAGGTATCGCCGTCGACCACACGCTCGACCTGAGCAACCGGCAGGGAAGCTGGCGCCGTACACAACGCTTGTGCAGCGGGCAGCCAAATTGCGGCCACAAAAAAGGCGCCCGCGAGGGACGCCTTTTTAAGCAGCCTGGAGAAACCCAGTGGATTTTCCAGATCGGCCAACCTTACTCTGCAGCAGCAGGAGCTTTGGTAGCACCGAACGCACCGAAGCGCGATTTGAACTTGTCAACACGGCCGCCAACGTCAAGCGTCTTCTGCTTGCCGGTGTAGAACGGGTGGCACTCGTTGCAAACGTCAAGGCTCAGAGGCTTGGCGAGAGTCGAACGGGTTTTGATGACATTGCCGCAGCTGCAAGTAGCGTCAATGGCTTCGTAAACTGGATGGATATCAGCTTTCATCGGTACTTCCTCGGGCTAGCGTGCCGCCATCCAACACGATTGTTGAATACCGCACGTAAATAGGCCGCGAATATTAACAGACAATGCAAATCACGCAAGCGGCCGTTTAGACCAGTCGTCTGCTAAGATCGCGCATCCGACACACACCGTAACAGGGAAACCCCGCTTGCCCGACGCCATCCTGCGCCTTGCCCTGCCCTCGCCGTTGCGGCGGCTGTTCGACTACCGCGCCCCTGCCGGCGTGTTGCGCAGCGCCTTGCAGCCCGGCATGCGCCTGCGAGTGCCGTTCGGCCGTCGGGAGATGATCGGCATCCTGATCGAGATCGCCGACCACAGCGAAGTCCCCGCCGACAAACTCAAGCCCGCCATCGCCCTGCTGGACGAACACGCGCCACTGCCGCCTTCGCTGTTCAAGCTGTGCCTGTGGACGTCCCAGTATTATCAGCACAGCCTCGGCGACACCTTGAGCTGGGCGTTGCCGGTGCTGTTGCGTCAGGGCGAACCAGCAGAATCGCGGCAGGAACGTTTCTGGCAGGTGGCGCCCAAGGCCAGTGTCGATGATCCACGTATCGCCCGCGCACCCAAGCAGCGCGAAGCCCTGACCACGCTGGCTCAGCACCCCCACGGCGTTGCCCACCAGTTGCTGAGCAAACTGATGCTCAACAAGGAAAGCCTCAACCTGCTGCTGGCCAAAGAACTGGTGCAGGTCGAAGTGCGCAGTCACGCGCCCTCGGCACGCCATGAGCACTGGCTGGCGCAGCCGGAGTTGCCGCTCAATACCGAGCAACGTGCGGCCTGCGAGGCGATTCGTGCAGGCTTCGACAGCTTTCACGCGTTCCTGCTGGCAGGCGTCACTGGCAGCGGCAAGACCGAAGTCTATTTGCAGCTGATCCGCGAAACCCTTGAAGCGGGCAAGCAGGCGCTGGTGCTGATCCCGGAAATCAACCTCGGCCCGCAAACCCTGGCGCGCTTCGAACAGCGCTTCAATGCGCGCATCGCTCTGCTGCACTCGGCGGTCAATGATCGCGACCGGCTGGACGCCTGGCTGGCAGCACGGGATGGCGAGGCCGACATTATTATCGGCACCCGCTCGGCGCTGTTCACGCCGATGAAGAATCCGGGCCTGATCATCATCGACGAAGAACACGACGGCTCTTATAAACAGCAGGAAGGCCTGCGCTATCACGCCAGGGATCTGGCCCTGGTCCGCGCTCGCCAGGAAAACATCCCCATCGTGCTCGGCTCGGCCACGCCATCACTGGAAAGCCTGCATAACGCCTACACCGGGCGTTACGGTCTGTTACGCCTGAACCAGCGCGCGGGGGGCGCGCAGCAGCCGAAATTTTTGCGTCTGGATGTGAAAAGCCGTCCGCTGGACAGCGGCATCTCGAGCCCGATGCAACAAGCCATCGGCCAGACCCTCGCCGCAGGGCAGCAGGTCCTGGTCTTCCTCAATCGCCGCGGCTTTGCGCCAACACTGTTGTGTCACGACTGCGGCTGGCTGTCCGGCTGCCCGCGTTGTGATGCGCGGATGACCGTGCACCAGCGCTCCGGCGAGCTGCGCTGCCACCATTGCGGCCATGTCGAACGCGTGCCGCGCCAGTGTCCGTCGTGCGGCAAAGTGGATTTGCGCCCGGTCGGCGCAGGTACGGAGCGCGCCGAGGAGCGACTGGGGATTCTGTTTCCGGACTATCCCGTGCTGCGAGTCGATCGCGACAGCACCTCGCGCAAAGACGCGATGAATCAGCTGTTCGCCACCATTCAGCGCGGCCAGCCGTGCATTCTGGTGGGCACGCAGATGCTCGCCAAAGGGCACCACTTCCCTCGCGTCACGCTGGTGTCGATTCTGGATGCTGACGGCGGGCTGTTTTCCGGGGATTTCCGCGCCAGTGAGCGCATGGCGCAGCTGATCGTGCAGGTCGCCGGGCGTGCAGGCCGGGCCGAAGAACCGGGCCGCGTGATCATTCAGACCCACCTGGCTGACCACCCATTGTTGATCCAGCTGACCGAACAGGGTTATTTCGCCTTTGCCGAGCAGGCCTTGAGCGAGCGTCGCGCCGCTGGCCTGCCGCCGTTTTCGCACCTGGCCCTGCTGCGCGCCGAAGCCCACAAACCGGGCCAGGCCGAGGGTTTTCTGGATCAGGCCTGCGCTGAAGCTGAACAACTATTGATCGACATGAACCTGGGCGGCATCGAACTGCTCGGCCCGGTCCCGGCGCCCATGGAGCGCCGCGCCGGTCGCTATCGCGCGCAACTGCTGCTGCAATCCAACGCCCGCGCGCCGCTGCACAAACTGCTCAGCACCTGGCTGCTGGCACTTGAGTCAATGCCCAGCGGCCGGCAGGTCAGATGGTCGCTGGATGTGGATCCGGTGGATTTGTATTGAGAAGCACACCCCTGTAGGAGCTGCCGAAGGCTGCGAATAGCAGTGTGTCAGATGCCCAGCTTTCGCAGCCTTCGGCAGCGCCTACAGGTCCTGAGTCGTGCCATACATCTCCAACGCGGTTGGCAAGGTGGCTCCGGCAACGGATAATGCCCAGTTTTTCCACCCGCGCATCCAGGCGCTGCCGCGCTTGCGGTCGAAGAGAGCACCATGAAAGACACCATTCGCCAGCTGATCCAACAAGCCCTGAGCCAACTCGTCACCGAGGGCGTCTTGCCAGAAGGCCTGTCGCCAGCGATTCAGGTGGAGAATGCCAAGGACAAGACCCACGGCGACTTCGCCAGCAACATCGCCATGATGCTGGCCAAACCTGCGGGCATGAAGCCCCGCGATCTGGCTGAAAAGCTGATCGCCGCGCTGCCTGCCGACGAGCAGATCAGCAAGGTTGAAATCGCCGGTCCAGGCTTCCTGAATTTCTTCCAGAACACCCAGGCTCTGGCGGCGCGTCTGGACGCGGCCCTGGCCGATACAAAGTTGTCGGTGCGCAAAACCGGCCCGGCGCAACGCACCGTGGTCGATCTGTCGGCACCTAACCTGGCCAAAGAGATGCACGTCGGCCACCTGCGCTCGACCATCATTGGTGATGGCGTGGCCAACGTTCTGGAGTTTCTCGGCGATACCGTGATCCGCCAGAACCACGTGGGGGACTGGGGCACACAATTCGGCATGCTGCTGGCTTACCTGCAAGAGCAGCCCGCCACCAGCGACGAGCTGTCCGACCTGGAAGATTTCTACCGCGCAGCGAAAAAACGCTTCGACGAGTCCGAAGAGTTCGCCGAGCGCGCCCGTGGCCTGGTGGTGAAGCTGCAAGCGGGCGATGCTGAATGCCTGAGCCTGTGGACCAAATTCAAAGACATCTCGCTGTCCCACTGCCAGAAAGTCTACGACCTGTTGAACGTGAAACTGACCCCGGCCGACGTGATGGGCGAGAGCGCCTACAACGACGATCTGGCCAATGTGGTCAGCGACCTGAAAGCCACTGGCCTGCTGGTTGAAAGCAACGGCGCCCAGTGTGTGTTCCTCGAAGAATTCCGCACTGCCGACGACACCCCGTTGCCAGTCATCGTGCAAAAGGCTGGTGGCGGCTATCTGTATGCCACCACCGACCTGGCTGCAATCCGCTATCGCAGCAACGTATTGAAAGCCGACCGCGCGCTGTATTTCGTCGATCAGCGTCAGGCACTGCACTTCCAGCAAGTATTCGAAGTGGCGCGCCGCGCCGGTTTCGTTCACGAAGGCATGCAGTTGGAGCACATGGGCTTCGGCACCATGAACGGCGCCGACGGCCGTCCGTTCAAGACCCGCGACGGCGGCACGGTCAAGTTGATCGATCTGCTCGAAGAAGCCAAAGAGCGCGCCTACACGCTGGTCAAGGAAAAGAACCCTGAGCTGGCCGAAGACGAACTGCGCACCATCGCCAAGGCCGTGGGCATCAGCGCGGTGAAATACGCCGACCTGTCCAAGCACCGCGCCAGCGACTACAGCTTCAACTTCGATCAGATGCTGAGCTTCGAAGGCAACACCGCGCCGTACCTGCTGTATGCCTACACCCGGGTTGCCGGTGTGTTCCGCAAACTCGGTACGCCGTTCGATGCCAGCAAGGGCCAGATCGTGCTTGAGGCTGCGCAGGAGCAGGAACTGGCTGCGCGCCTGGCGCAGTTCGGGGAAATCCTCAATAACGTTGCCGAAAAAGGTACGCCACACGTGTTGTGCGCTTACATTTACGACCTCGCCGGTCTGTTCTCCAGCTTCTACGAGAACTGCCCGATCCTGGGTGCGGACAGTGCCGAACAACAGCAGAGCCGTTTGCGTCTCGCTGCGTTGACCGGTCGTACCCTCAAGCAAGGCCTGGATTTGTTGGGTCTGGAAACTCTGGAGCGCATGTAAGTTGGCTGCCGCGAAAAAGAAACCTGCACCCAAGCGCGGCGCCAGCCGTTATCAAGCACCTGCCAAGAAGCCGATTCCGGGATGGATGTGGCTGGCGGTCGGCCTCACGGTTGGTGCTTTCATCGTGTTTTTGATGAAGCTCGAACCCGGTGGCGATGACGTCAAGCGGGTCAAGGCCGAGGCCAAGGCAGCCAAAATTGCCGAAGCCAACAAGACGCCGCCGAGCCCGACCGCTCCGGTGAAGCCCAAATACGACTTCTACACGCTGCTGCCGGAATCGGAAGTCATCGTGCCCAACGAAGCCGTGCCGGAGAAAACGCCACCGCCAGTGGTTGCACCGGTCACGCCTGAACAGGCGGCGAAGATCGACACGGCTCGCGCCCAGGCAGCCCTCAGCGGTTTGACGCCACCTCCACCGCCTCCTGTCGCGAAACCGGCAGCGGTGACGCAGTTCTTCCTGCAAGCGGGCTCGTTCCGCAAAAAAGAAGACGCCGACAAGGTACGGGCGCAGATCATTCTGTTGGGCCAGAGCGCTGCCGTGGAATCCGGCACCGTCAAGGAAGAAACCTGGTACCGCGTCCTGGTCGGCCCGTTCAGCAACCGCGAACAACTGACCATCGCCCAGAAACAATTGGCCAGCGGTGGGTTTAGTAACTTGTTGTTGCAGCAGCGCAGTAAGTAAGCGGTAGGCCTGCACCTGTAGGAGCTGCCGAAGGCTGCGAATGGCGATCTATCTGATGAATCGCTTCGCAGCCTTCGGCCGCTCCTACAAGGTCCATTGCGACACCGCCAATCATCCCTCAAGGTTGAAATCCCCACCCCCACCCCCATATGAGTTTTCACCAGGGCATTTTCGCCCCGCTGTGTGGAGACTCTCCCTTGACCACCATCGTTTCAGTGCGCCGCCACGGCAAAGTCGTCATGGCTGGCGACGGCCAGGTTTCTCTAGGCAACACCGTCATGAAAGGCAACGCCAAGAAAGTGCGTCGTCTGTATCACGGTGAAGTGATTGCCGGTTTCGCTGGCGCCACGGCCGACGCGTTCACTCTTTTCGAACGCTTCGAAGGGCAACTTGAAAAGCACCAAGGTCATCTGGTGCGTGCCGCCGTAGAACTCGCCAAAGACTGGCGTACCGACCGCTCCCTGAGCCGTCTGGAAGCCATGCTGGCAGTCGCCAATAAAGACGCTTCACTGATCATCACCGGTAACGGCGATGTCGTTGAACCCGAGGATGGCCTGATTGCCATGGGTTCCGGCGGTGCTTTCGCCCAGGCCGCTGCTCGCGCCCTGCTGCAAAAGACTGATCTGTCGGCACGTGAAATCGCGGAAACCGCATTGCATATCGCTGGCGATATCTGCGTGTTCACCAACCACAACATCACCATTGAGGAGCAGGACCTCGCCGAGTAAGCCTGACGTTGGCCGCTGAACAGGCGGCCATGCAGCCTGACCCCGCTGGAGGACCGTCAAATACCATGTCCATGACTCCCCGTGAAATTGTCCACGAACTCAACCGCCATATCATCGGCCAGGACGATGCCAAGCGCGCCGTCGCCATTGCCCTGCGTAATCGCTGGCGCCGGATGCAGTTGCCTGAAGAGCTGCGCGTTGAAGTCACGCCCAAGAACATCCTGATGATCGGCCCGACCGGCGTCGGTAAAACCGAGATCGCCCGTCGTCTGGCCAAGCTGGCCAACGCGCCGTTCATCAAGGTTGAAGCCACCAAGTTCACCGAAGTCGGCTATGTGGGCCGCGATGTCGAGTCGATCATTCGTGATCTGGCCGACGCTGCCATCAAGCTGCTGCGCGAACAGGAAATCATCAAGGTTCGCCATCGCGCTGAAGACGCCGCCGAAGATCGCATCCTCGACGCCTTGCTGACGCCGGCCCGCACCGGTTTCCAGGAAGAAGCTGCGCCGAGCAACGATTCCAACACGCGTCAGCTGTTCCGCAAGCGCCTGCGTGAAGGCCAACTGGACGACAAGGACATCGAGATCGAAGTCAGCGAAGCCGTTGGAGTCGATATTTCCGCGCCGCCGGGCATGGAAGAGATGACCAACCAGCTGCAAAGCCTGTTTGCCAACATGGGCAAGGGGAAGAAGAAAACCCGCAAGCTGAAGGTTAAAGAGGCACTGAAACTGGTGCGCGAAGAAGAAGCCGGTCGCCTGGTCAACGATGAAGAGTTGAAGGTCAAGGCACTGGAAGCGGTCGAGCAACACGGCATCGTGTTCATCGACGAAATCGACAAGGTCGCCAAGCGTGGCAACGTCGGCGGCGCTGATGTGTCCCGTGAAGGTGTGCAGCGCGATTTGCTGCCGCTGATCGAAGGCTGCACGGTCAACACCAAGCTGGGCATGGTCAAGACCGACCACATCCTGTTCATCGCCTCCGGTGCATTCCACCTGAGCAAGCCGAGCGATCTGGTGCCTGAGCTGCAAGGCCGTCTGCCGATCCGCGTTGAACTCAAGGCGCTGTCGCCACAGGATTTCGAGCGCATCCTCAGCGAGCCGCATGCGTCCCTGACCGAGCAATACTGCGCGCTGCTCAAGACCGAAGGTTTGAACATCGAATTCCAGCCCGACGGTATCAAGCGTCTTGCCGAGATCGCCTGGCAGGTTAACGAGAAGACCGAGAACATCGGTGCCCGTCGTCTGCACACCCTGCTTGAGCGCCTGCTCGAAGAGGTGTCGTTCAGCGCAGGCGACCTGGCCAGCTCCCCGGACGCTGCCCCGATCCTGATCGATGCCGAGTACGTGAACAGCCATCTTGGTGAACTGGCCAAGGATGAGGATTTGTCGCGCTACATCCTTTAACGGACAAACTGTAGGAGCTGCCGGAGGCTGCGATAGGATCTAAACCTCATCGCAGCCTTCGGCAGCTCCTACAGTTACATCGTTTGCCGAGAGATTTTTATCCAGGCCACCCTCCCATGACCAAAATCCCCACCGCCATCCAGCTCCACAAAGCCTCGAAAACCCTGACCCTCAAATACGGGCCCGACGAGGAATATCATCTGCCAGCAGAGTTTCTGCGGGTGCATTCGCCGTCTGCAGAGGTGCAGGGGCATGGCAAGCCGATCCTGCAATTCGGCAAGCTGGGCGTCGGCCTGAGCAAGGTTGAACCGGCAGGGCAGTACGCACTGAAATTGACCTTCGATGACGGTCATGACAGCGGATTGTTCACCTGGGAATACCTCTACCAACTGGCGCAACGTCAGGAAACATTGTGGACCGATTATTTGCAGGAGCTGAAAAACGCCGGCAAGTCCCGAGATCCTTCCGAGCAAGTCATTCGGCTGATGCTCTAAACCCCCCGCCCCAGAGCCGTCCGGCGTATTAGGACGCACTTTCTAATTTGTTTTGCTCCAATGTGCCGCGCAGCGGCCAATGACTGGCGCTGCTTGCGATTTTTTTGAATCTCGCGTAACCAATGGCATTGGCAAGTTCCCTGCATCACTGAGTGCAGCACAAAGGGTGTGCGAGAAGCCGTCGCAAGAAGCGCAGCTGTTCACGTCATGCGCGCTGGCGACAGAGTACCTCTAACGGAATAAGTGGTTTAGCCATCATCGGTCACCCGAGCAGTAGTACCGGCATTTGCCTGTGTCACTGGTTCACAGGGAAGTCAGTACTCGTCTCAGGACAATGGAGCGTCGTGAATGAGTAGCAAGAACAACGATGACCTGCAACAACAGGCTTCTGAACACACGCTGGGCCTTAACCCGGTGGTAGGCCTGCGTCGCAAGGATTTACTGACCACAGCGCGCATGGTGCTACGCCAGGCGTTGAAGCAACCGTTCCATAGCGTCAAGCACATCGCCCATCTGAGCGTCGAACTCAAGAACGTCATGCTCGGCAAATCGCCGTTGAAACCCAGCGATGACGACCGCCGTTTCAACGACCCTGCGTGGAGCCAGAACCCGCTTTATCGTCGCTATCTACAGACATATCTCGCCTGGCGCAAAGAGCTGCACGACTGGATCGGCGACAGCAATCTTTCGCCACAGGACATCAATCGCGGGCACTTCGTGATCAACCTGATGACCGAAGCCATGTCGCCCACCAACAGCGCGGCCAACCCTGCGGCCGTCAAACGCTTCTTCGAAACCGGTGGCAAGAGCCTGCTCGACGGCCTCTCCCATCTGGCCAAAGATCTGGTGCACAACGGCGGCATGCCCAGCCAGGTCAACATGGATGCCTTCGAAGTGGGCAAGAGCCTGGGCGTCAGCGAAGGCGCGGTGGTGTTTCGCAATGATGTGCTCGAACTGATCCAGTACAAGCCCGCCACCGAACAAGTCCATGAGCGGCCCTTGCTGGTCGTCCCGCCGCAGATCAACAAGTTTTATGTCTTCGACCTGAGCCCGGAAAAGAGCTTGGCGCGCTTCTGCCTGGGCAGCAAAGTACAAACGTTCATCATCAGCTGGCGCAACCCCACCAAGGCGCAGCGCGAGTGGGGCCTGTCGACCTATATCGATGCCCTGAAGGAAGCGGTGGATGTGGTGTCGGCGATCACCGGCAGCAAGGACATCAACATGCTCGGCGCCTGCTCGGGCGGCATCACCTGCACGGCGCTGCTGGGCCATTACGCAGCGCTGGGGGATCAGAAAGTGCACGCCCTGACGCTGCTGGTCAGCGTTCTCGACACCACGCTGGACACCGACGTCGCGCTGTTTGTCGACGAGCAGACGCTGGAGTCCGCCAAACGCCATTCGTATCAGGCGGGCGTGCTGGAAGGCAGCGACATGGCCAAGGTGTTTGCCTGGATGCGCCCCAACGACCTGATCTGGAATTACTGGGTCAACAATTACCTGCTGGGCAACGAGCCACCGGTGTTCGACATCCTGTTCTGGAACAACGACACCACACGCCTGCCCGCCGCCTTCCACGGCGATCTGATCGAGATGTTCAAGAACAACCCGCTGATCCGCCCCAATGCGCTGGAAGTCTGCGGCACGCCAATCGACCTCAAGCAGGTGACCAGCGACGTGTTCTGCCTGGCGGGCACCAACGATCACATCACGCCGTGGGGCTCCTGCTACAAGTCGGCACGGCTGTTCGGCGGCAATACCGAGTTCGTGCTGTCCAGCAGCGGCCACATTCAAAGCATTCTCAACCCGCCGGGCAACCCCAAGTCACGCTACATGACCAACAGCGAAATGCCGGCCGACCCGAAGGTCTGGCAGGAAAACGGCACCAAACACACGGACTCCTGGTGGCTGCACTGGCAGAACTGGCTGACTGAACGCTCCGGCAAACTGAAAAAAATTCCGGCCAGCCTTGGCAGCAAAGCGTATCCCGCCGGGGAAGCCTCACCCGGCACTTATGTGCACGAACGCTAGGCAGGAGGGCGACGGATGGCGTCAGGAACGGCCAGCCGTTGCCGTTAAACCGGTACTTACATTGGATAGATGACCCGTAGGAGCTGCCGAAGGCTGCGAACAGCAGAGTGTCAGGTGCACCGTTTTTCGCAGCCTGCGGCAGCTCCTACAGGTCAGCGACATTTATCACCTTCACACGATCCGACCAAAGCGCAGGACAGCTTTCCAGCGGTTTAACCCACAGGGCCTCGCGCATGCCGCAACCGTTTATTTTTCGCACCATCGACCTCAATGGCCACAGCATCCGAACGGCTGTCAGGCCCGGCAAAAGCAATCTCACGCCGCTGCTGATTTTCAACGGCATCGGCGCCAATCTGGAGTTGGTGTTTCCGTTCGTGGATGCCCTGGATCCGGACCTGGAAATCATCGCCTTCGATGTGCCCGGTGTCGGCGGCTCCTCAACGCCCAGCCGCCCGTACCGTTTCCCTGGTCTGGCGAAGCTGGCTGCGCGCATGCTGGACTACCTCGATTACGGCCAGGTCAACGCCATCGGTGTGTCCTGGGGCGGCGCCCTGGCGCAGCAGTTCGCCTATGACTATCCAGAGCGCTGTAAAAAGCTGGTGCTTGCCGCCACAGCAGCAGGCGCCGTGATGGTGCCCGGCAAACCTCGCGTGCTGTGGTTGATGGCCAGCCCGCGTCGCTACATTCAGCCGTCCCACGTGATCCGCATCGCGCCGGAAATCTACGGGGGCGCCTTTCGACGTGATCCCTACCTGGCTGCCAATCACGCGGCGAAAGTCCGTTCGTCCGGCAAGCTGGGTTATTACTGGCAGCTATTCGCGGGCATGGGCTGGACCAGCATCCACTGGCTACACAAGATCCACCAGCCCACGCTGGTGCTCGCCGGTGACGATGATCCGCTGATCCCGCTGATAAATATGCGCCTGCTTGCCTGGCGTATACCCAACGCCCAGCTACACATAATCGATGATGGTCATTTGTTCCTGATCACCCGCGCTGAAGCAGTGGCGCCCATCATCATGAAATTTCTCGAACAGGAACGTCAGCGCGCGGTGATCCACCCGCATCCTGCGCCCGGCGCGCATTGATCTGAACCAGCAACGAGGATCCGAATTTTTCGCGACAGCAAAAACGCTTCACTGACTGCGCCGTTTTGACGGGATGTTGCAAGGCACAGCTCAGGAACAACAGTTGATGGCACGACGACGGAGTGTTGCCCCCATGCGAGAAAAATCAACGAACAGCGCCGAGACTCAGGCGGCGACTTACATCAATGCGCAAAGCGCGATTACCGGCCTGCGCGGCCAGGATTTGTTGTCAACGCTGCGCAAGGTGGCGGCCCAGGGCTGGCGTCATCCACTGCGCAGCGCGCGGCATGCGCTGACGCTGGGCAAGCAAGTGGGCCGGGTGATGCTGCTGGGCGAGACGCCCTACCCGACCAACCCGCGTGACAGCCGCTTCGCTGATCCCACGTGGAGCCTCAACCCGGTTTATCGTCGTGCGCTGCAGACTTATCTGGCCTGCCAACACCAGACCCGACAATGGATCGACGACAGTGACCTGAGCAAAGACGATCGCGACCGGGCGCACTTCATTTTCTCGCTGCTCAACGATGCCTTGTCGCCGTCCAACACCCTGCTCAACCCCATGGCCGTCAAGGAGCTGTTCAACAGCGGCGGCAGCAGTGTGATCAAAGGCCTGAGTCACATGTTCGATGACTTGCTGCACAACAATGGCCTCCCCAGCCAGACCACCAAAGACGCTTTCGAAGTGGGCCGCACGGTGGCGGCAACCCAAGGCTCGGTGGTGTTCCGCAGTGAGATGCTGGAGCTGATCCACTACAAGCCGATGAGCGAAAAGCAGTACGCCACGCCGCTGCTGATCGTCCCGCCGCAAATCAACAAGTTCTACATCTTCGACCTCAGCCCCAGCAACAGCTTCGTCCAGTACTGCCTCAAGAATGGCTTGCAGACGTTTGTCATCAGTTGGCGCAACCCGGACGTGCGCCATCGCGAATGGGGCCTGTCGACCTACGTTCAGGCGGCAGAAGAGGCACTGAATGTCTGCCGCACCATCTGCGGCGCAAAAGAGGTCAACCTGGTGGGTGCCTGCGCGGGCGGCCTGACCATCGCCGCGCTGCAAGGGCATTTGCAGGCCAAACGGCAGATGCGTCGGGTCTCAAGCGCAACGTACATGGTCAGCCTGCTGGACAGCCAGATCGAAAGCCCGGCCACGCTGTTTATCGACGAGCAAACCCTGGAAGCGGCCAAGCGGCGCTCTTATCAACAGGGCGTGCTGGACGGTCGCGACATGGCCAAGGTATTCGCCTGGATGCGCCCCAACGATCTGATCTGGAGCTACTGGATCAATAACTATTTGCTGGGCAAAACGCCGCCGCCTTTTGACATTCTCTACTGGAACAACGACAGCACCCGCCTGCCCGCCGCGCTGCATGGCGACTTGCTGGATTTCTTCAAGCACAACCCGCTCAGCCACCCGGGTGGGCTCGAGGTGTGCGGCACGCCGATTGATCTGCAAAAGGTCACGGTCGACAGCTTCAACGTTGCAGGCATGAACGACCACATCACGCCATGGGATGCGGTGTATCGCTCCACGCTGTTGCTCGGCGGAGAGCGGCGCTTTCTGTTGTCCAATAGCGGCCATGTGCAGAGCATTCTCAACCCGCCAGGCAACCCGAAATCCAATTACGTCGAAAACGGCAAATTGAGCAGCGACCCGCGTGCCTGGTATTACGACGCCAAAAATCATCAAGGCAGCTGGTGGCCGACCTGGCTTGAATGGATTCAGGCCCGCTCCGGTGTGCAGCACGAAACACGCAGGGCATTGGGCAGTGCCACTTACCCGCCCATGGAAGCAGCGCCGGGGACGTATGTGCATGTGCGGTGAGGCATTGCCCTGTAGGAGCTGCCGAAGGCTGCGAATCCGGTTTTCATGACACACCGCTTTCGCAGCCTTCGGCAGCTCCTACAGACATCAGCACCTCTTCAAACTCTAAACAAGAAGACCGGATGAAAACCCGCGACCGTATCCTTGAATGCGCCCTGACACTGTTCAATCAGCAGGGCGAGCCGAATGTTTCGACACTGGAAATTGCCAACGAAATGGGCATCAGCCCTGGCAATCTGTACTACCACTTTCATGGCAAGGAGCCTTTGATACTTGGCCTGTTTGAGCGCTTCCAGGCAGAGCTGGCGCCGCTGCTCGACCCACCGGAAAACGCCCGACTGGCGGCTGAAGATTACTGGCTGTTCCTGCACCTGATCGTCGAGCGGTTGGCGCAGTACTGCTTCCTGTTCCAGGACTTGTCCAACCTGGCCGGCCGCCTGCCGAAACTGGCACGCGGCATTCGCAACCTGCTCAACAGCCTCAAGCGCACCCTGGCCTCATTGCTCGCGCGATTGAAGGCCGAAGGCCAACTGGTCAGCGACACTCAGGCGCTCGGGCAGCTGGTAGAGCAGATCACCATGACCCTGCTGTTTTCCCTGGACTACCAACGCATCCTCGACCGCGAAGCACAGGTGCGAGTGGTGGTTTACCAGATCATGATGCTCGTCGCCCCACACCTCATCCCGCCATCGCGCGACGCGGCGCAGCAGCTGGCGATGCATTATCTGGAGGAGTGAGATTTTTTCTGCCGGCAGGATTTCTGTAGGAGCGAACTTGTTCGCGAGACGGTATTCAAGTCACAAAAAATGCATCTGCTGTACCGGCCCCTCGCCAACAAGCTGGCTCCTACAGGGGGGACTCATCAACAAAAAGCCCGACCTGTTTACACAGATCGGGCTTTTGACCTGCCATCCCGGAATCAGGACTGGCTGGCTGGAGTCGACGAAGGTGTCGAGGTTGCAGCCGACGCAGGCGCTGTGGCGGTGTTGGTCGCCGCCGCAGCTGCTGGCGCTGCAGGTTTCGCTGCGGCCTTGGGTGCCGCAGGCTTCTTCGCAGCGGCTGGCTTCTTCGCGGCAGGGGGTTTGCTGGCTGCTTCGGATTTGGCCTTGGTTGCCGTTTTACTCGCCACCTTGCTTGCAGCCGTCAGCGGTTTGGCCGCTGCCGCTTTCGCTGCTGGCTTGGCCGCAGCCGTTTTGGTCGCGACTTTATCGGCGGCCTTGGCGACCGGTTTGGCAGCTGCCTTGACCAGCGGCTTGGCGGTGGTCTTCGGCGCAGGCTTGGAAGCCGCAGCACGGGCAACCGGTGGAACGCTTTGCCCGGTCAGCTTCTCGATCTGCTTGGTCAGCAGGTCAACCTTGCTGTGCAGTGCCTTGACTTCATTACGGCTCGGCACGCCCAAACGAGAAATCGCGCTGTTCAGGCGCTTGTCAAAAGCCCCTTCCAGTTCGCTCCACTTGCCCATTGCCAAGTCTTTCACATCGCCAACCCGAGACTTCGCAGCCTTGGCCTGACCCTTGACTTCATCAACCTGTTTATCGACTTCGACCTTGGTTTCTTTCTCGGCCTTTTCGCCATCTTTAACCAGGGTTTCAAAAAGCTTACTGCCGTCGTTACTGATCTTTGAGTAAGCACCCAAACCAGCCAGCCAGATTTGACGAGAGTACTTTTCAACTCCGCCCATCCACGAGCCGCCTTCTTTTTCGAGTTTCTTCTTGCCAGCCATCCCGCTCTCCTTATTTTTTGTTTACTACACGTTCAAGCAATGCCGTCAGCCCATCGAGCTTAGCAGACAGTGCATCAACGTCATGGCGGGAAGGGATGCCGATGCGATTCAAGGCACTGGCAACGCGTCGATCAAAGGCGTTCTCGATCCGGTCCAGACGGCTTTCGACTGCATCAACGGTTTCAGCGACGTCATCGTTAAACGCATCAAGCTCGGTGTTCGCGGCTTCGACTTTCTGGTCAATGACTCGCTTGGCATTCTTCTCGGTTTCTTCGCCGGTACGGATCAGTTCCTTGATGTACTCGCTACCTTCCTGCTCGGCCCAGGAATAAGCACCCAGCCCGGCCAGCCAGATTTTGCGGGCATAAAGCCTGACGTCGGAAACTGCAGATTCCTGTTCAGCTTCGGCTTTTTTCTTCAACAACCTTACTTTGGCCATGGTCCACCTCGCGCTCGACATGTTGGAGGATCACCCCGAGGGAATGGGGCATGAGCACGAAAGTAATCGTAATAATTAGAATGCACACCCTAGGTTTGGAGGATGTTGATGGGGTGTAGGAAAGAGGTGTAGGACTTGGTCATCCCGCTGGAATGCTTTTTCCCTGTGGGCACATGTCGTCGGCTGAACAGGAAACCAGCGCCTTATCCAGCTGGCGCTCGACTTCCGACTGGATCTGACCGCTCATGGCCGACAGGAAGAAATTCAGGTCCAGGTCCACGGCATCAGTGCTCCTTCAGTAAAAATCATCGAGAACCAGATAGCGTATGCATAATTAACAACCCCGTCAGGCTGAGCAAGATGAAGACAGTTGCCAGGACTATTTCGAAACTGGAAATCATCAGACCTACCAGCGCACTGGCAACGCCTCCAGAAACAAACACCACAGTGTTCAGCATCGAAGCGGCAGCCCCTGCATTATCAGGAAAAATATCCATAGCCCGCGACGTTGCCACCGGTCGTGTGATGGTAATCCCAGCTGTGCAAATCAGCATCGGCAGTAGAACAACGAAAAATCCTCTCTCCGTTATTAGCGAGAGACATACCAGCAACAAACCTGCCGCGCCAATCAGCCACAAGCCAACGAGAAGCTGCTGTCGATGCGTTATGGTCCTCTGCAAGCGGTGAGCGATCAGCCCGCCTATCACATACGCAACGCCATAGCCCAAGAGTGCCAGTGAAAACTGAAGCTGGGACAGCTCAAAGATATCCAGAAAGATGATGGGTGAAACGGCGATGAACGAAAAATGGCAGGTAAATGCAATGGCGGCAATTAGAGCCAACCCCATGAATTGCGCATGGAAGAGAATGGATCTGTAGGTGCTGAGCCATGGCGCTCTGCGCGCCACAGTATTCAGGGGGGCTGGGAGCGTCAGGACTGCATGCAAAAGCACCGCAGCGGCGATCAAAGAAAAAATATAGAAACTGCCTGTCCAACCCAGCGTACTTTGCAACAGCGTTCCGGCGAGTGGTGACAAAGAGATAAACAGCCCGCTAGCGCTGGTCATCAATATCCGCACCCGGTCACGCTCCTCGCTGCTGAAGATGTCTTGGACAATCGCGTTGCTTAGCACGAAGCAACCACAACCCAAAGCTTGCAGCACTCGGAAGATCATGAAGGTTGCAAACTCCACGGCATTTGCGCAGCCAATAGCGCCGAGGATGGAAATCATCAGCCCCATGATCAGCAATGATTTACGCCCTATTTGGTCAGATAGCGGCCCGAGGAAAAACTGCGAGATCGAGACTCCGATGGCGAATATACTTATCGATAATGCTATGTTGGAAGAGCGTATATCGAAGTGCGCTGACAGCGCGGGGAATGAAGGAAGAATTACGTCGAGAGGAAATACGCCGAGCAGGACCATTAACAGGAGCAGGACTGTCGCCGACGCCTTGGCCGGACTGCCTGCTCCAAGTCGAACTTCAGACATAAGTCAAACCTTCCTTTCGAAAATGGCGGGAGTACTTCTCCTTGTTAAAAAAGCCATTATTTCGCAGCGTGGCAAAAGTTAATGACGCCACATGGCTAATCCTATCGCTTATCAGCGTTAGATTATCCGCCTGTGCAGCAATAGCTTTTGTTGTCGTAGCGGACAGGTTAGCTTCCAACAAAACATTTGAAAGCCAAGCCGTATCGGTGGAACAAAATATCCTCAACAACATTGGAAGCGTAAACGTAATAGAGTCCCTCTGTTGCTCTGAGCAATCTCGCCACACGGCCCCAAAGACCTCAGCAAAAAAACACGCGTGAATAGCTTCGTCTTCGAGATGATCCTGAAGCAAACTGTATACTTGAGGGATGAGAGAATCTGACTTTATACATGAAATTTCTTTGGCTATTATCGTTTCAGAAACAAAACCTATAGCAAAATAGACTGCGGCAACGGAATCTTCAGATGTACTTGCAATCAGCGCATTCAGCTTTTGAATCCTTGACGGTGTGCGAACGTTTCTCTCGATAGCATATATGCCTGCCACCTCAGCAGCTAGCTGATTGGAAAACAGTGCATGGTAGCCCTCGTCTGTGTATATCTGAAGACCTGCAGCCCTCATCGGCTCGGAAATCCCGACCTCAAGCACGTCATGGACGATAATTTCCAGCGATCGATTGACCATCATGTGCTCTAGGCAGGTTGTGTAGTCCAAAAAATATACAAGATGGTGAGCAAGCAATTTTTCAATACATTCGTCGGGTATGCTTTTAAAATCCGGCCGAGTCAAGAATTGCAGCATGCTTCTGGGGTACCAGTCTTCCGTAAGGCTAGAACTGCATCGCAATAACGGCATTGAGTAAATATTCGGCTTGGCGCGAACTGACGAATTTTTGTTCCAATGTTCTAGCGTTAAGCATTCCTTAAAGCTTCTCATCATTTTTCCCGGCTATTAATTTGGGTTTTCAGGCTTGCTGGAATAGCGCTGCCGTCGCCGTATCCGCCACCCACGAAAAACATGACCTCTTCTGTTCCTACTGGTGCGTTGATCAAGTTTTCTATTTCGCTATCGTTCAATGCGCCAGTGAGCCAGGTCTGCAGACCGCAGGAGGTTGCGATGAGCTGAATTGTCTGGGAGATGTGCCCGATTTCAATCAGTGCCATGCGGTAGGTTCTGGAGTGTTCGTACTTCCACCAGAGTTTGTCCAGGCGAGACGTGAGAAAAAGCCCGAAAGGCATTTCATCAATGAAATGCTGTCCGTTAAGGAGCGAGCCTAGCACCCGACCTTCGATAGAGCTGCGTAACGCCAGCGAATGATCGATTGGATTGTAGTAGTACAGCCCCCTGGGTATTGATTCAACATTATTGGCGTATAAGTACCCTTCGGTTGAATTCAAGCCACCACCTGACGGACTGCTTCGGCGCTTGCGGAGACCTTCAGGTAATGATGCCGACTCCAGATCCTCCCGTTCTGAAAGGTACCCCAGACCGTAATACAGGATTGTTGATAAAACCTCTAATTCAATCCCTTTAACGCTGTAGTTTCTGGCTGTCTTCCTGGATGTTAATGCACACGTTAAATCTCCTTTGCAAGGGGAAGGTCTCGGAAGAACAACCTTCACACTCGGCTCATCCTTATAGTCCTCAACGGGCCTTGATTTGATCAATACCTCATCACAATGCGCCAGGTATTGATCTGCCCAATCATTTGCAGAGAGGGGCTGACAGTCCAGAGGCACATTTTTTGTACCGACGTGGAACAGCATCGAAAGAACATCCCACCCCCACGGCCTGATGCTAGCAGCCTCCGACGTAAGGATGATACCTGCATCGGAAAATCCCAAATCAATGGGGTTTTCACTATTGAAACGATCCGGATCACCCACCAATTCAAGCAAACGTATTTGATAGCTCACTGAAAGTTCGAATTGCTCGTGCGTCTCGCAGTTCCAGACAATCAGGTTCGGTGGGCGGGCGAGAAAGAATATAGTGGAGTTAAAAAACATACATTGACCCCATCAATATGTTGCGAACGAGTAGCCGGCACTCCTCGCTCGCTTGATAGCTGTGACGTGAACTTACCGGGTTTTCACCAGGCAGTTAAGATTGGAAATTTTTTTAGACTCAAGAGAAATGCTTTTCATAGTATTCACCTTTCGCTTATTAATAGATGCCAGCAGATATTGCTGACACACTCAGATTACGCCTGGGGGAAAGTGAGTCAATATTTTTTTGCGTAGGAAACTTCTGGTAATACCGTAGGGAATTTACCTTAACAAGCCTTTAATAACCGTATTGAAAACGGCCTACATTTGCTAGAAAAAACTGGAATGTATATTTTAACACCGACAATGTTTAACGTACGTAGGGCGGCGCAGCGAGAAACCAGCATTTACTACGGAATTAAGCTTGCTCGCGAGTAGCGTCAGGCTTGTACTTCTCGGCCAGCAGACATAACAAGCTCACCTCTATAGCGGTCCGTGCTCATCTATGGGAATTCATTCGCGAACGGGTAATTACACACGAACAATCTCTTTCGGATGTACTGGCCTCTTCGCGAATGAATTCGCTCCCACAGGGTTTGGCACATGTCGTCGGATGATCAGGAAACCAGCGCCTTATCCAGCTGCCGCTCGACTTCGGTCTGGATCTGCCCGCTCATGGCCGACAGGAAGAAATTCAGATCCAGGTCCACGCGTACCAACGCGTCTTCCACCAGCACGGTGCCTTTGGCGCCCTTGCCTTCGAGTTTGACGCTGTCGCCTTGCCATTCGTGTTCGATGCCGTATTTGTCGGCGAGCTTCTCGACCAGCAGTTCGGCCTTCTCTCGGGCTTTTTCCTTGCCCAGTGAATGCGGGCGTTCAACAGTGATTTTGGCCATTTTTTGACTCCGTCAGCGCAAGGTAAATCGTGGCGCAACTATAACAGCCGCTCCGGACGAAGAAACTGTTGGCGATGAGCCTTGTCAAGACAAAGCCAGCCACGGCGATTAGAATGGCCGCACTTTATTCCGGTGACCGCGATATGAATGATCCGCGCAAAGGCAGCGATGCCGAACCTACTACTCACTTCGGCTACAAAAACGTGCCGGAAAGCCAGAAGGCCGAGAAAGTGGCGGAGGTGTTTCACTCCGTCGCCGCCAAGTACGACCTGATGAACGATCTGCTGTCCGGGGGCATGCATCGCCTCTGGAAGCGCTTCGCCATCGAGCTGTCCGGCGTTCGCACCGGTAACCGCGTGCTGGACATCGCGGGCGGCACGGGCGACCTGACCAAGAAGTTTTCCCACCTGGTTGGCCCGACCGGCGAAGTGGTGCTGGCTGACATCAATGCGTCCATGCTCAAGGTCGGTCGCGACCGCCTGCTGGACCTGGGTGTGGCGGGCAACGTCAAGTTCGTCCAGGCCGATGCTGAAAAGCTGCCGTTCCCGGACAACCATTTCGATTGCGTGACCATCGCTTTCGGCCTGCGCAATGTGACCCATAAGGAAGATGCACTGCGCTCGATGCTGCGCGTGCTCAAGCCGGGCGGTCGTCTGCTGGTGCTGGAGTTCTCCAAGCCGACCAACAAGCTGATGTCCAAGGCTTATGACGCTTACTCGTTCGCGTTCATGCCGCTGATGGGCAAGCTGGTCACCAACGACTCGGAAAGCTATCGCTACCTGGCTGAATCGATCCGCATGCACCCGAACCAGGAAACCCTGAAGTCGATGATGGTAGAAGCCGGTTTTGACCGCGTGACCTATCACAACATGACGGCGGGCGTGGTTGCGCTGCATCGCGGCATCAAACCCTGATGTTACTCAGCGGCTTGCTCGCCAGTGTCGAGCACGGCATCAACCGTGTGTTGCGTCTGGACGCCACCGCGTTGCCGCGCCTGGAACGTTTGTCAGGCAAGGTGATTGCGGTGGACTGCCGCAATCCCGCGCTGCAACTGTTCATTCTGCCCAGCGATGAAGGCCTGATGCTGGCGGCCCATTGGGAAGTCGAAGCTGACTGCACCTTGCGCGCGCCCGCGGCGAGCCTTTTGCGACTTGCCTTGAGTCAGGATAAAAGCGCAGTGCTGCACGGTCCGGATGTCGAGCTTGATGGCGACAGCGGTGTCCTGATCGAGCTGACCGGCATCCTGCAGGATCTCGAGCTGGACTGGGAATACGAGCTGTCACGCTGGCTCGGCCCGGTTGCCAGTACGCTGTTGGGTGATCATCTGCGCAGTCGCGCGCGCTGGACCAAAGACAGTTTCAACCGCCTCAGCCAGAGCCTGGCCGACTATTTGAACGAAGAATCGCGCACCCTGGTGGGCAAGCACGAAGCTGAAGCCCGCTTTGCTGAACTTGACCGGATCAAGCTCGATCTGGAACGCCTTGAGGCTCGCTTCGAGCGCCTCGCCCAATCCTCTGACTCCAGCGATAACGCATGAAACTGCTTGCCGTCCGCCGTTTGTTTCGTATCCAGCGTGTCGTGATCCGCTACCGTCTCGATGACCTGCTGTTCGCCCTGCCGCTGCCCTGGTGGATGATGGCCTTGCGGTATGTCATGCCTTGGCGCCTGATCCCGCGCAAGATCAGCGAACTGCCACGTGGCGCGCGCTTGCGTCTGGCCTTGCAGGACCTGGGGCCGATCTTCATCAAGTTTGGCCAGATTCTCTCGACGCGCCGCGACCTGCTGCCCGAGGACATCGCCGACGAGCTGATGCTGCTGCAGGACCGCGTGCCGCCGTTTGACCCGCAGGTCGCGATAAAACTGATTGAAGAACAGCTCGGCGCGAAGATCAGTGATGTATTCAGCCGTTTCGATGTGACGCCGCTGGCCTCGGCCTCGGTGGCGCAGGTGCATTCCGCACGCCTCAAAAGCGGCGAAGAAGTGGTGGTCAAGGTCGTGCGACCGGGCCTTAAACCGATCATCAGCCAGGATCTGGCGTGGCTGTTCATTCTGGCCCGAACTGCTGAGCGTATGTCCGCCGACGCCCGACTGCTGCACCCGGTGGACGTGGTCGCCGATTACGAAAAAACCATTTACGACGAGCTGGACCTGCTGCGCGAAGCGGCCAACTCCAGCCAGCTGCGCCGCAACTTCGAAGGCTCCGACCTGCTCTACGTGCCTCAGGTTTACTGGGACTGGTGCCGGCCGAAAGTGTTGGTCATGGAGCGCATCTACGGGATCCAGGTCAACGACCTGGCGACCCTGGCGGATCAGCGCACCGACATGAAACTGCTGGCCGAGCGCGGCGTGGAGATTTTCTTCACCCAAGTATTTCGCGACAGCTTTTTCCACGCCGACATGCACCCCGGCAACATTTTCGTCAGCACCGTGAGCCCCTGGAGCCCGCAGTACATCGCCATCGACTGCGGCATCGTCGGCAGCCTGACCCCTGAGGATCAGGACTACCTGGCGCGTAACTTGTTTGCCTTCTTCAAGCGTGATTACCGGCGCGTCGCGCAGTTGCACATCGATTCGGGCTGGGTGCCGGCCGAGACCAAGCTCAATGAATTCGAAGCAGCGATTCGTACCGTGTGCGAGCCGATCTTCGAGAAACCGCTCAAGGATATTTCCTTTGGTCAGGTGTTGATGCGCCTGTTCCAGACCGCACGCCGCTTCAATATGGAAGTCCAGCCGCAACTGGTGCTGCTGCAGAAAACCCTGCTCAACATCGAAGGCCTGGGCCGTCAGCTGTACCCGGAGCTGGACCTGTGGAGCACAGCCCAGCCTTTTCTGGAGCGCTGGATGCGCGAGCGCGTCAGCCCGAAAACCCTGTTTGGCAACCTGCAATCCCAGGTCGAGCAGATCCCGCATCTGGCCAACATGACCCGCGATCTGCTGGAGCGCATGTCCCAACCACACCGCAAAGACCCGCCACCACCGTGGCGTGAACGTGGCGATGGCTGGGCGTTGCGCCTGCTGGGTGCGGTGCTGCTGGCCGGTGGGGCGGTACTGGCTTCGACGCTGGTGGCGGAAAACACTGCGCTGATTGCGCCAGTCGCATGGCCGGCCTGGATCATGCTGGCGGCGGGTATGTATCTGGTCATCCGCAGATAGCCATCAGCGCCGCCCGCTGGCACACTGTTCAATCCGCCGAGGCCTGAAGCCCGGCTGCCGGAGTAGATATGAAAGACTGGCTGGACGAAATCAAGTGGGATAGCGACGGCCTGGTGCCCGCTATCGCGCAGGACCACAAAACCGGTCGCGTGTTGATGATGGCGTGGATGAACCGCGAAGCCCTGAGCCTGACTGCCGAAGAGAATCGTGCAATATATTGGTCGCGTTCGCGTGGCAAACTCTGGCGCAAAGGCGAAGAATCGGGCCATGTGCAGAAGCTTCATGAGATGCGCCTGGATTGCGACGCCGACGTGGTCATCCTGATGGTCGAGCAGATCGGCGGCATCGCTTGCCACACCGGCCGCGAGAGCTGCTTCTATCGGGTTTATGAAGACGCCAGCTGGAAAACCGTTGAGCCGGTCTTGAAAGATCCGGAAAGTATTTATCACGCAGGACACTGAAACATGACTGATACCTTGTCCCGCCTTGCCGAAGTACTCGAGTCTCGCAAGGGCGCCGCTGCCGACAGTTCTTACGTCGCCAGCCTGTATCACAAGGGTCTGAACAAGATTCTGGAGAAGGTCGGCGAAGAGTCGGTCGAAACCATCATTGCTGCCAAGGACGCCGCCGTCAGCGGCGACTGCAGCGATGTCATCTACGAAACCGCTGACCTGTGGTTTCACAGCATGGTGATGCTTGCCGCGCTGGGTCAGCATCCACAGTCAGTGCTCGATGAACTGGACCGCCGTTTCGGCTTGTCCGGGCATGCGGAAAAAGCCGCGCGCTCAGCCGATTGACTCTCACTTTTCGAGCTTGAAACTTCTACGAGGAATGCTTCATGGGTATTTTTGACTGGAAACACTGGATCGTCATTCTGGTGGTCGTGGTACTGGTATTTGGCACCAAGAAACTCAAGGGTCTTGGCAGCGATGTCGGCGAATCGATCAAAGGCTTTCGCAAGGCCATGAACGATGACGACAAGCCTCAGGAACAGCCGCCGGTGACGCCACAACAGCCGCCACAAGCCGCGCCGCAGGGCTCGCCCCTGAACCAGCCGCACACCATCGACGCGCAAGCGCATAAAGTCGAAGAGCCAATCCGCAAAGACTAGGTCGTATTGAATGTTTGGTATCAGCTTCTCTGAACTGCTGCTGGTCGGTCTCGTCGCCTTGCTGGTGCTCGGCCCGGAACGCCTGCCCGGCGCTGCACGCACGGCGGGCCTGTGGGTCGGCCGCCTGAAGCGCAGCTTCAATGCGATCAAACAGGAAGTTGAACGTGAGATCGGTGCCGACGAAATCCGTCGGCAATTGCACAACGAACATATTCTTTCGCTGGAACAGGAGGCGCGCAAGATCCTCTCGCCCCAACAGCCACCGGCCCCGACGCCACCGGTTGTCGAGCCGACACCGCCAGCGCCTGAGGCTGCCGATGCACCTGTGGTGACCAGCGTGCCGCCGACGCCAACAGCCCCGGTCGCTGACTTGGGTCCGGCCGCGCCTGCGGGCACGACCCCTGTCGCTACCGAGCCTGCGCCACACGTTGAACCGCCTCATGCTGCGCCTCAGCCAAACGCACCTTCCGCCAACGATTCGTCACTGCCGCCGCGAGCCCCATGAGCGATATTCCGGAAAACGACCAGCAAATGCCGCTGGTCTCGCACCTCACAGAACTCCGTTCGCGCCTGCTGAAATGCGTTCTGGCGATCTTCGTGATCTTCGCTTGCCTGTTTTACTTCACGCAGAAGATCTACACCTTCGTGTCCGCGCCGTTGCGGGTTTTCCTGCCCGAAGGCGCGACGATGATCGCCACCGATGTCGCCTCGCCGTTCATCACGCCGTTCAAGCTGACGATGATGGTCGCGCTGTTTCTGGCCATGCCGGTGATCCTGCACCAGATCTGGGGCTTCATCGCGCCAGGCCTGTACAAGCATGAAAAGCGCGTGGCAGTGCCCCTGCTGGTGTCCAGCATCATCCTGTTCTATTCGGGTATGGCGTTCGCCTACTACCTGGTCTTCCCGCTGATCTTCCACTTCTTCGCCAGCGTGACGCCCGAAGGCGTGTCGATGATGACGGACATCGCCAGTTATCTGGACTTCGTCATGACGCTGTTCTTCGCCTTTGGCGTGGCGTTCGAGATCCCGGTGGCCGTGGTGTTGCTGGTGTGGATCGGCATCGTTGACGTGAAGTACCTGAAAAAGATCCGCCCGTACGTGATCATCGGTTGCTTCGTGGTCGGCATGATCCTGACCCCGCCGGACATCTTCTCGCAGACGTTGCTGGCCGTGCCGATGTGGCTGCTGTTTGAAATCGGCGTGTTGTGCAGCTCGCTGATCACCAAGCGCGGCGACCATGCCGATGACCAGCCCGAGCAGGACAAGCAAGACCAGCCGCCCGCGACTCAGCCGTGAACCTGCTGCTGCTCGAAGACGCGGACTTCATCGCGCCTGACCGGGTTGTATTGCGCGACCGGCGCCTCAAGCACATGCAAGAGGTGCATCGCGCAGAAGTCGGTGACAGCCTGCGGGTCGGGCAGATCGGCGGGCTCATGGGCAACGCCCAGTTGCTGCGTCTGGACAGCCATGAAGCCGAGCTGCGCATCAGCCTCGACACGTCGCCCCCTGCCAAACTGCCTCTCACCCTGGTGCTGGCCCTGCCCCGCCCGAAAATGCTGCGCAGGGTGTTCCAGACCGTCGCGACCATGGGCGTATCCAAAGTCATTCTGGTGAACAGTTACCGGGTCGAAAAAAGCTTCTGGCAGACGCCGTTCCTGGAGCCAGCGGCCATTCGTGAACAACTGATCCTCGGCCTGGAACAAGCGCGGGACAGCGTGCTGCCGGACATCATCATCGAGAAACGCTTCAAGCCTTTCGTCGAAGACCGTCTGCCGCAACTGGCGGATGGCACCCTGGGCCTCGTCGGCCACCCTGGCGATTATCCTCCCTGCCCCCGTGCCGTGACCGGGCCCGTGACCCTGGCCATTGGTCCGGAAGGAGGCTGGATCCCTTATGAAATCGACCTGCTGAACAAGGCCGGGCTGCAACCGGTCCAGCTGGGCGATCGGATCCTGCGAGTCGAAACCGCCGTGACTGCGTTGTTGGCGCGGTTGTTCTGACCAGACCACGTCTCTGAAGATAACCTGCTGGGGGGAGCCCTAAAACCATGCATAAGCAGTGGCGGCGACGCTGATTCACCTTCGCGCCCTTACGGCGCCTCACTTTTGAACAGCCGGAATGCCGGCCCAGTCGAAAGTAAGCAAAACGCTCCCGCTCCTTTGTCCGCGTCTTCGCCAAGGCTCAGACTTCCCTCACTCCGGCATTGCTCCGTGGGCCGCCGCAATGGGCCATCCATGGCCCGGTGCGGCTAACCCGGATCCATGCCGGGTTGCCCACTACGCAATACCTGCGCTCGGCCGGCCACAAGTCGCAATTTGTGTCGCCCATACGTTTTGCGCAGGTCTCCAGAATCAAAAGCAGCGTGTGGGTCAGGAAGAAGTGAAGTCATGCTGGAGAAATCTGCAAAGCAGATTTGCTTTTGCTTTGGCTTTTCCTGCCACGATTTCCCAGACGACGCAAAATGCGCGTCGGGAGGCTGAGTGGAGGTGCCGTGGGGTGGGTCGCTCGGCATGGATGCCGAGCGAGCGCCGTTGGGCCATGGATGGCCCGTCGGCGCGTGCCCGCCCCACGGTGCCGGAGCGAAGGAACCGCCGCGAAGCGGGGGCCGTACGCCAGCGCAGAGGTTTTGGTTACTTTTGGCACCAAAAGTGACCCGGCCGTCAGGACGGAACCTGACTCAGCAGCACCCGGATGCTGTTGTTGCTACTCGATTCCAGGCGCAGTGCTTTGATTTTTGAGGAATCAGACATACAAGGCGCTGCCCAACGCTGCGAACCGCGGTCTTTCTGGACGATCGCTTTCGCAGCCTTCGGCAGCTCCTACAGTTCCACATGCCCCTGCCGATGTAGGTTGTATGAAAAAACCTACAACATCGTATTCCCCAGGAGTTTGGCATGGGTCTGCTTGGTAAAAGTCTCGGAAACATGGGCGTCAGCCTCAAGCTAGGGCTCGGTTTCGGGCTGGTTTTGCTGTTGACTGCATTGATCACAGTGACCGGGTGGATGAGCGTCGGCACGATGATTGATCGTGGAGACAAGTTGGCAGCCATTGGCGATGTCGCGACCCAGACCATGGAGCTGCGCATTAGACGCCTGGTCTACGAGCGTCAATACGACGCCGAATCCGCAGCCGCCATGAGTGCAACGCTGGATAAAGTCGACGCGAGCATCAAGAAGGCGCGCAACCTTGTCGTCAGCCCGCAAAACCAGCAGGCACTGGAGGAACAAGCGCAGTCAGCCACTGAATATCGCCAAACATTTGCCAACATGACCAAGGCCATCGCCTCCCGCGAAGCGAGCCGCAGCTTGATGGGTGATGCCGCTGACCGAGCGGTTGCCGAAATCAACAAGATCGAGGCTGGGTTACTGCAAGGTGACAGCATTGTGCAGTTCAACGATGCCGTCGGCGTTAGCAAACTGATCCAACAGGCTCGGTTTCAGGTCCGGGGTTACACCTACAGCGGCAAACCAGAATTCGAGAAAAACGCCAGAGCGGCCATCGATGAAGCCCTGGTCGGTATCAACACGCTGGCAGGCAACATCCCATCGGTCTACTTGGCGAACCTGCAGGGCGCGACAGCCGGTCTGAAAGCCTACCAGTCGGCGGTGGATCAATATCGCGACGCACAAGCGATCAGCAAAGAAGCACTGGCAACCATGACCAAAGAAGGCACGGACCTGCTCGACCTGAGCGCTAAATTGAATGCATTCCAGTATGAGAAGCGTGAAGCCGAGAGTTCGAGCGCCAAGTCGACCATGACACTGGTCACCGTGCTGGCCCTGCTGTTTGGCGTCATTGCCGCCTGGGTCATCACCCGCCAGATCGTTGCGCCTTTGCAACAGACCCTGAGCATTGTCGAGCGCGTAGCTTCCGGCGACCTGAGCCATGACCTGACCGTTGATCGCCGCGACGAAATGGGCCAGCTGCAGGCCAGTATTCAACGCATGACCGTCAACCTGCGCCAACTCATCAGCGGTATTCGTGATGGCGTGACGCAAATCGCCAGCGCCGCCGAAGAGCTGTCCGCCGTGACCGAACAAACCAGTGCCGGGGTCAACAGCCAGAAGGTTGAAACCGACCAGGTCGCCACCGCCATGCACGAAATGACTGCCACCGTGCAGGAAGTCGCACGCAATGCCGAAGAAGCCTCCGAAGCAGCCGTTGCGGCAGATCAGCAGGCACGGGAAGGCGATCGTGTAGTCAACGAAGCCATCGTCCAGATTGAACGCCTGGCCAAGGAAGTGGGTAACTCCACCGAGGCGATGAACGAGCTCAAGCGCGAAAGCGACAAGATCGGCAGCGTGCTGGATGTCATCAAGTCGGTCGCGCAACAGACCAACCTGCTGGCCCTCAACGCCGCCATCGAAGCCGCACGCGCCGGTGAGGCCGGTCGTGGTTTTGCAGTAGTGGCCGATGAGGTGCGCAGCTTGGCCCAGCGTACGCAGAAGTCCACCGAAGAGATCGAACAGCTGATTGCCGGCCTGCAGAGCGGCACCCAGCAAGTGGCAACCATTATGGACAACAGCCGCGAGTTGACTGTCAGCAGCGTGGAATTGACCCGTCGCGCCGGTGGTTCACTGGAAAACATCACCAAGACCGTTTCGGCGATCCAGGCGATGAACCAGCAAATCGCAGCCGCCGCCGAAGAACAGAGCGCCACCGCCGAGGAAATCAACCGCAGCATCCTCAACGTGCGTGACGTCTCGGAACAGACTTCTGCCGCCAGCGAAGAAACCGCGGCCTCCAGTGTTGAACTGGCGCGGCTGGGTAATCACCTGCAAATCATGGTGAGCAAGTTCAAGGTTTAAGAAAGGCTGGCTTGAAACGCGTACCTGTAGGAGCGGCCGGGGTGGCGCTCCACCTTGTTCGCGAGGCATCGAACCTGCCACACCGCCTCGCGAACAAGTTCGCTCCTACAAAATTCGGATGCAATCTAAGTCCCACATTGCTCTCGGAATCCCCCTACACCCTGCTCAGGTCGTGCTCTTCGAGCTCCTGCCGATGCGCTTACAACGCACATTGGCAGGAGCTTTTTCATGTTTGGATGGATCAATAACACCCTGGGCAACACCAGCGTGAAACTCAAATTGTCCCTGGGTTTTGGCCTGGTGTTGATGCTGACCATGGCCATCACCCTCACTGGCTGGCACGGGCTGGACACCATGATCGAGCGCTCGGAATCGCTCACGGCCATCGGTCAGTTGAGCAATCTGACCAAGGACCTGCGTGCCGAGCGGATCATTTATCGCGAAGACAACAGCAGCGAAAACTCCACCAACGTGGTCAATCGGCTCAATGCCCTTGAAAGTCATCTGGCGCTGCTGCGCAAAGAGACCGACGACGCCGCCAGCCTTCGCCTGCTGACCGGGCAAAGCGCGCTGGTGGCGGACATGGAGAAAACCTTCGCCAGCCTGGGCGAAGACCACAAGGCGCGCGACCGCTCACGCACGCAGCTTGAGCAATACTCCGAAGAGGCCGTGCAGGCGGTCGCGCTGGTAGAGACCGAAGTCCTCAAGGCCGTGAGCCAGGAACAGGACAACGGCGATCGGCTCGACGAATTCACCAATATTTCGCAGCTCAAGCAGCAGATTCAGACCGCGCGCTTTCAGGTTCAGGCCTATACCTTCAGCGGTCGCGAGGCGTTTGAAGCAGCGGCCATTGGCGCTATCGATGAAGCACTCAAAGAGGTCCAGCAGATTGCTCAGGATCAGGCCGACGAAAACCTCAAAGGCCTGCAACCCGCCAAGGAAGCCCTGGAGCGTTATCGCGCCCACCTGGGCCAATTCAAAGACGCACAGGTCAAGGTCGAAGCCGCGCAGGAAACCCTCGAGGCCTTGGGCGACAAGATGCTGGAGAGCGTTGCCGAACTCCTCAGCCTGCAAAGCACCCAGCGCGACGGCGAAGCCAGGGTTTCGCGCACCACCTTGAGCGGCGTTGCCGGGCTGGCGATCGTGCTGGGCTTGCTGGCGGCCTGGGTCATGACCCAACAGATCATCGCCCCGCTGCGCCAGACGCTCGCGGCTGCCGATCGAATCGCCAAAGGTGATTTGAGCAAGGATCTATTGGGCACGCGCCGGGATGAAATGGGCCAACTGCAAAACAGCATGCAGGCCATGACCCTGAGCCTGCGGGCGTTGATCAGCGGTATCAGCGACGGCGTTGTACAGATCAGTAGCGCGGCGCAGCAGCTATCGGCCGTCACCGAGCAGACCAGCGTGGGCGTGAACAGCCAGAAAGACGAAACCGATCAGGTGGCCACCGCCATGAATCAAATGACCGCCACGGTGCTTGAGGTTGCTCGCAACGCTCAAGAGGCCTCCCAGGCAGCTACTCACGCCGATCAACAGGCGCGTGAAGGTGATCAGGTGGTGGCCGAAGCGATCGGGCAGATTGAACAGCTCGCTGACGAGGTGAAGAGTTCCACTCAGGCCATGAACGTGCTCAAACTCGAAAGCGAGAAAATCGGCGGGGTGCTGGATGTGATCAAGTCGGTGTCCCAGCAAACCAACCTGCTGGCGCTCAATGCGGCTATCGAGGCGGCACGTGCCGGGGAAGCCGGTCGCGGATTTGCCGTGGTAGCCGATGAAGTCCGTGGCCTGGCCCAGCGCACGCAGCAATCTACCGAGGAAATCGAAGAGCTGATCGCCGCGCTGCAAAATGGCACTCAGCAGGTGGCGACGACCCTGGACAACAGCCGCAGCCTGACCGACAACAGCGTGCAACTGAGCCGTCGCGCAGGCAGCGCACTGGAGCAGATCACCCGCACGGTTTCTACCATCCAGGACATGAACCGCCAGATCGCTACGTCCGGCGAGCAACAAAGCGCGGTGGCCGAACAGATCAACCGCAACATCATCAGCGTGCGCAACATCTCCGAGCAAACCGCCACAGCCAGCGACGAGACGGCCGCATCAAGCGTGGAACTGGCACGGCTGAGCGTGCACCTGCAGGAGTTGGTGGCGAAGTTTCGGGTGGAATGAAAATTTCAGAGCACTGACTTCCTGTAGGAGCCAACTTGTTGGCGAGCGGTGTTTCAGCTAAACACCCTCGCGAACAAGTTCGCTCCTACAGAGCTGCGACGTGCAACGGCTAAATTATTTACGGCTGGCGATGATGTACACAGCGTGGATGATGCCTGGGAAGTAGCCCAGCAAGGTCAGCAGGATGTTCAGCCAGAACGCACCGGCGAAGCCGACTTGCATGAAGACACCCACGGGCGGCAGCAGAATGGCGAAGATGATACGAATGATGTCCATGGGATAACTCCAGATTAGATGGCTCTCATAAGCCACACAGCGAATGGACCTGTGCGGGATTCAAGAGGTTCCATTTTGATCTGGCGACAAGCCATTACCGAGTGTGTTTCGGAACGTTCGCCACAGATTGCCCGCGGCTACACACCGGAAAGCAATCTGCAGAAATAAGAAAGCCCCGCCGAGGCGGGGCTTTACAGATGGTTTCCCTGACTTCCCTTTCGTCCCGCCATCCTGGCAGGCTTCCTTACGTGTCCGTGTTATTTGGTGCGCTTCCTGCGCGACGTCCATGGAATTAGATTAGCTTTGGATCCATTGTCGCGATAGAGCCAAACAGCACCACGCGGTGTAAGCCAATGCTTACACCATTGCGATCGTCAGAATTGTGACGCATCCAGCAGGAACAACGATTCGCTACCGGCCCTGACCGAAGCATTGAGCGACTGAATGCGCGGCAGCAGACGCGCGAAGTAAAAACGCGCCGTGCCCATCTTACTGGCGTAGAAATCTTCTTGGGCCTCTTTGCCAGTCGCCGCAACGGCCATCTTCGCCCACATGTAGGCATAGGCGGTGTAACCGAACACATGCAGGTATTCGACAGACGCTGCGCCGATTTCCTGAGGGTTGTTGCGCGAGCGATCCAGAACCCAGTGGGTCAGCTCGTCCAGGGTATCCAGCGCAGCAGCCAACGGTTTGGTGAACTCGTTCAGCGATGCATCGGAGCTGGCAATGAATGCCCGGACTTCATCGGCAAACAGCTTGTAGTACGCACCATTGCTGCCCACGATCTTGCGCCCTACCAGGTCGAGCGCCTGAATGCCATTGGTGCCTTCGTAGATCTGCGTGATGCGCACATCACGCACCAGTTGCTCCTGGCCCCACTCGCGAATATAACCGTGGCCGCCAAACACCTGCTGACCGTGGATCGTGGTCTCCAGGCCCATGTCGGTCAGAAACGCCTTGGCAACCGGCGTCAGCAGCGCCACCAGCTCATCGGCGCGCTGGCGGGCGTTGTCGTCTTCGCTGAATTTGGCGATGTCCAGTTGCATGGCTACGTACGTGGAGAACGCACGGCCGCCCTCGTTCAGGGCTTTCATCGTCAGCAACATCCGACGCACGTCGGGGTGGACGATGATCGGATCGGCCATTTTTTCCGGCTGCTGAGCGCCGCCTGGGGAACGGCTTTGCAAGCGGTCGCGGGCGTAATCAATAGCGCTCTGATAGGAACGCTCGCCTGAGGCCAGGCCCTGAATGCCGACGCCCAGACGCTCGTAATTCATCATGGTGAACATCGCTGCCAGGCCCTTGTTCGGCTCGCCAATCAGATAGCCAACGGCTTCATCGAAGTTCATCACGCAGGTCGCAGAGGCCTGAATACCCATCTTGTGTTCGATGGAGCCGCAGCTCACGGTATTGCGCGCGCCCAGGCTGCCGTCGCCATTGACCATGAACTTGGGCACCAGGAACAGGGAAATCCCCTTGGGCCCGGCTGGCGCGTCCGGCAGCTTGGCGAGCACCAGATGGATGATGTTCTGGGTCAGGTCGTGCTCACCGCCGGTGATGAAAATCTTCGTGCCGGAGATGTGGTAAGAGCCGTCTGCCTGAGGATCGGCCTTGGTGCGAATGATCCCGAGATCTGTACCGGCATGCGCTTCAGTCAGGCACATGGAGCCTGACCAGGCGCCGGAATACATGTTCGGCAAGTAGGTGGCTTTCAGTTCTTCGGTGGCGTGTGTGTTGATCGAAACACAGGCGCCGGAGGTGAGCATTGGGTACAGCCCAAATGCCAGGCTGGCCGAGTTGAGCATCTCTTCGACTTGAGCCGATACCACCTTGGGCATACCCATGCCGCCGAAATCCGGGTTACCCCCCACTCCGACCCAACCGCCATCGGCGTAAGTCTGATAGGCCTGCGGGAAACCGGTGGGCGTGGTGACGGCAGTGTCATTCCAGCTGCAACCCTGCTCATCACCATTGCGACTCAGCGGTGCGATGGTTTTGCTGGTGACTTTGCCTGCTTCTTCAAGAATGGCTTCGACCGTTTCGGCATCGACCGTCTCGGCCAGCGCAGGCAGTTGAGCCCATAGCGTCGAGACGTCAAAAACTTCATTGAGGACGAAACGCATATCGCGCAGGGGCGCTTTGTAGTCAGCCATGGCAAACCTCGCAGGAACAGGGGCAATACACTTCTAGAGAGTAATCCCGCATACGCCATACGGGACTCGGTATCGATGACCGGAGTGTAACCGAACACCGAATGCGACACATAGGGTCGATATGTGACTATATATAGATATTTGGTCATATCAGATGGTGAGTTGTAGGAGCTGCCGAAGGCTGCGAAAGCAGTCTGACAGGCAAACTGCGTTCGCAGCCTTCGGCAGCGCCTACAGAGGTGAGGCGGCGATATCAGCTAACCGCAGCCGCAGTACGCACAGCCCCGCGCCGGATAGTCTGCCCGTGGGACATGACGCAGTTGCGACCGGCGCCTTTGGCAGCGTAGAGCGCCTGGTCGGCGGACTTGAGGACTTCTTCAGGGGTGCGATGCTCGGGCAGTCGCTCGGCAACGCCAATGCTCACGGTCACCGAAACGCTGGTCGCAGGCCCCGCCCCGCGACGCTGTCGACCCTGCTGATCATCTTGCGGCCGGCTGTCAGGGTTGCGCAGCTGGATTTCATAGTTGGCAATGACTTCGCGAATGGCCTCCAGGTGCGGAATGCATTCCTCAATCGACTTACCGGCAAACACAATGGCGAATTCCTCACCGCCATAGCGGTAGGCTTTGCCGCCGCCACTGGTGATCTTCGACAGTTTGCTCGCCACCAGGCGCAACACCTGATCACCCACATCGTGGCCGTGGGTGTCGTTGAATTTCTTGAAGTGGTCCACGTCGCCCATCGCGAGCACATAAGTGCGCCCCAGGCGCTGCATGCGCTCATTGAGTGCGCGGCGGCCCGGCAGGCCTGTGAGCTCATCGCGGAACGCCATTTGATAGGCTTCGTGGGCAACCCCGGCGGCAATCATCAACATCACCTGACTGCACATGATGTTGAGGGTGAAAGGCAGGATGAACGTTTTCGGCAATGCCCAGAACAACCCCAGCAAACCGATCAGTTGCGCGGCATGCAAAGGCCGCGGCTTGCGAATGTATTGAGTGATCAGCAGCCCGAAAGCGATCAGGAAGGTCAGGTAGGACAGCTGGATCAGGCTCATCCACGAACCGTGCAGCGCAGGCCAGCGGATCTCGGCCAGCCACCCCAACAGCACCTGGGGATAACTCTGCTCCAGCCCCAACGCCACCGCGCCCACGGCGACCAGTACCGCAAGCCGCGCGACCATGTCCTGAAGCAGATGCGTGCGCTCTTCCCAGGCGCCGAATATCCCGTACAGCAGCGGCAGTAGCAGGCACACCAGGTGGAAAACCACGGCTGCGTCTTCGCGGACTTTGCCGTTGTCGCGGAAATAGTCGGTCTGGGTGTCCAGCAGGAAGTAGGCGATGTACACCGTGATCATCAGAAACAGTTCACGCTGGCGCCGATACACCCCGCAGTACGCACCGCCCAGCAACAGGACGAGGGTCGGCAGCACGTTGAACAGCGACGTGAAGAAAACGCTCAGGTCCTTGACGTAGGCGGCCGCCAGCCCGGCGAGCAACAACACCAGCGAAGGCAGAAAATGGCTGTAGCGTGCAGCTGAAGAACGCAGCAAAGGGGATGTCTCCCGCCCATCTCGGGGCAAAGAACTCAATAGATGGCATTGTGCCCTCATCCACTCGAATATGCATTCAGCAGAACCAAAATCACAGGCTACTTTCTTTAACGGCAGCTTCCCGGAAATGTTTATTGATGGGAGATGAACAGGGTGTGACGACTGGCCTCGTCCCCCTGTAGGAGCTGCCGAAGGCTGCGATAGCGGTGTGTCTATCAGATTGCTTCGCAGCCTTCGGCAGCTCCTACAAAGGCATCGTCGACGCCCACAAAAAAAGCCGCTTCCCCCGAAGGAGAAGCGGCTTCTGGAAAATCCCGGTCTGGCTTAGTAAGCCAGGCCGAAATCTTCTTCTTTCATGTCCATCAGGTTGCTGGCGCCCGACAGCATGGTTGCAACGTGGGTGCGGGTGCGCGGCAGGATGCGCTGGAAGTAGAAGCGCGCCGTCTGCAGCTTGGCGGTGTAGAAGGCTTCTTCGCTGGTGCCAGCGGCCAGTTTCTCCGCCGCAACGCGGGCCATGTCAGCCCAGAAGTAAGCCAGGCAGGCGTAACCGGAATACATCAGGTAATCCACCGAAGCGGCACCGACTTCTTCGCGGTCCTTCATGGCGGCCATGCCCACTTTCATGGTCAGCTCGCCCCATTCCTTGTTCAGTGCTGCCAACGGGGTGACGAACTCCTGAACAGCTTCGACGCCTTCGTTGTTCTGGCAGAACTTGTGGACGATCTTGGTGAAGCCCTTGAGCGCCTCGCCTTGAGTCATCAGCACCTTGCGGCCCAGCAAGTCCAGCGCCTGAATGCCGGTGGTGCCTTCGTACAGCATGGAAATACGGCTGTCGCGAACGTTCTGCTCCATGCCCCACTCGGCGATGAAACCGTGACCGCCGTAGATTTGCACGCCATGGTTGGCGGACTCGAAGCCCACTTCAGTCATGAATGCTTTGGCAATCGGCGTCATGAACGCCAGCAGTGCGTCGGCTTGTTTCTTGTGCTCGGCGTCGTCGCTGTACTTGGCGATGTCGACCTGCTTGGCGGTGAAATACACCATGGCGCGAGTGCCTTCAGAGAAGGCCTTCATGGTCAGCAACATGCGACGTACATCAGGGTGAACGATGATCGGGTCAGCGGCTTTTTCCGGCGCTTTCGGGCCAGTCAGGGAGCGCATCTGCAGGCGATCACGGGCGTATTTCAGGCCGCCCTGAAAACCGATCTCGGCGTGCGCCAGACCTTGCAACGCAGTGCCCAGACGCGCGGTGTTCATGAAGGTGAACATGCAGTTCAGGCCCTTGTTCGCCGGGCCGATCAGGAAACCGGTGGCCGCGTCGAAGTTCATCACGCAGGTCGCGTTGCCGTGGATGCCCATCTTGTGTTCCAGGGAGCCGCAGTTGACCGCGTTGCGATCACCAATGCTGCCGTCAGCGTTAGGCAGGAACTTGGGCACGATGAACAGCGAGATACCTTTGGTGCCAGCCGGTGCATCCGGCAGGCGGGCCAGCACGATGTGGACGATGTTATCGGCCATGTCGTGTTCGCCAGCGGAAATAAAGATTTTGGTGCCGGTCACCCGATACGAGCCGTCAGCCTGAGGTTCGGCCTTGGTGCGCAGCATGCCCAGGTCAGTACCGCAGTGGGATTCGGTCAGGCACATGGTGCCGGTCCACTCGCCGGATACCAGCTTGGTCAGGTACAGATCGCGCTGCTCGTCGGTGCCGTGCTCGGAAATGGTGTTCATCGCGCCATGGGACAGGCCTGGGTACATACCCCACGACCAGTTGGCTTCGCCGACCATTTCGCTGACTGCCAGGCCCAGAGACTCAGGCAAGCCCTGACCGCCGTGCTCGACGTCATGGGCCAGGCTCGGCCAGCCGCCTTCAACGAATTGTTTATAAGCTTCTTTGAAACCGCTCGGCGTTTTCACGCCGGACTCGCTCCAGGTACAGCCTTCGGTATCACCAACACGGTTCAGCGGCGCCAGCACCTGCTCACAAAACTTGGCGCCTTCTTCAAGAATGGCATCAACCATGTCAGGGGTTGCATCCTGACATGCTGGCAGACTTTGATAGTGCGCTTCGTATCCGAGCAGTTCGTCACGAACGAAGCGAATATCACGCAAGGGGGCCTTGTAGTCAGGCATAGCGATAAACCTCTGCTGATGAAACCTGGAAATGTATGACCGATCGGTCGCTGTGGGAATGTTCCCCAACCACCGGACAAGCTTAGATGCCTAGCGGTCAAACAGGTGTTTGAAACATACGTTTACGCCCAAACCTTGTCAAGGGTGCGTAACACACCATTCATCAACCAAGTGCTTCAAGGCGCGCAAGCAAAGGCGTGCAGCCCGGATACAGGGAGGCGTCGATGGCGTGAGTCTAGTTCAGGGCGAAGGGACAGCGGGGTAAATAGGAGCGGGTGATAGCGGGGAATTCAGCGCGCAAGGCCGTGTGCTGAGGACACGGCCTGAAGGGTCAATCAGGCGAAGGTATCGATCAATGTACCGAGCATTTCGTCACTGGCTTTTTGCACCTTGGCGCCCGCTTCGATCTGGTTTGCACCTTGGGCCATTTCCACCAGGTTGGCAGAAAGGTCAGTACGCTGAGAGCGATCCACGGAACGCAGGTTCTCCAGCTGAAAATCTGAAGACTGGCTTCTGCCAGACACTTCGATATTGCTACTGGCGATTTGCGTAGCCGCCTGATCCACACGCGACTGCCCAACTTCCATTGCGCTGAGGCCTGGATAAAGCGTGTTGTTCATGGTGATTTGCATGTGTAGATCCTCGTGTTCACAAAACGAACAACGCCATTGAAGCAGCAAAGCGACAAAAGCGCCCGTCAAAAAGACTAATGGCACTAGGCCTGCCCATAGGCTGAGTCTTTTCGGCCTGGCCATTGTACGGCACCTGACTGATCAGATTTTGTGCACTGGTCCGCATCTTGGACACGCCACCGAACGGTAACGGCGCTCTGCCAGATGCACCGCCTTCGCAGCCTTCGGCAGCTCCTACTGGGATCGGGCGCTAGTCCAGCAACTCAAGATGCAGATACTCCGCCACCGCCTCGGCACCCGGCTTTTTCAGACGCGGCACGCGCCCCAGGCACGGCGCAGGCAGGCGTTCGGCCAGGGTGGCGAGGTTTTCTTCCAGGCGTGAGGTTTTCGGGTCGACGATATTGGCCACCCAGCCCGCCAGTTGCAGGCCGTCTCCGGCGATGGCTTCGGCGGTCAACAGCGCATGGCTGATGCAACCCAGGCGCACCCCAACCACCAGAATCACCGGCAGTTGCAGGCCGATGGCCAAGTCCGACAGATTGGCCTGATCAGCCAGCGGCACGCGCCAGCCGCCAGCGCCTTCGATCAGGGTGAAATCGGCGTTGCGCGCCAGCACCAGCCGCATCGGGCCGAGCAGCGCTTGAACGGTCAACGCCACGCCCGCTTCCCGAGCCGCCAGATGCGGGGCGATGGCAGGCTCGAACGCAAACGGGTTGACCTCTTCGTAGCTCAGGGGGATTGAGCTTTCGGCCATCAGCGCCAGGGCATCGGGGTTGCGCAAACCACCCGGCGCGAGCGCGCAACCTGACGCAACAGGCTTGCCCGCCAACGTGCTCAACCCGCTCAGCCGGGCGGCATGCAGTAAACCTGCAGCAACAGTGGTTTTGCCGACATCAGTGTCGGTGCCCGCGATGAAGTACGCACGGCTCATCTCGGTAGCCCTCTCTGGCGTGATGAACTCAAACGGTTTTTTCCAGAACCGTATAAACAACCTGATACGTGGCCGGTAGCCCAGCCTGTTGACGATAGTGCTCGTACGCCTCGATCAACGCCAGTATTCGCGCACGACCGGTCAAACCACCCGGCCGCCCGGGGTTCAGATTGTGCGCGCCGAGTGCTTTCAATTCGTGAGTCAGGCTGCGCACGTCCGGGTAGTGCAGCACATGAGGTTGAACCTCCAGCGAACGAATCTGCAAACCACTGGCCTCGCACAGCCGTTGGTAATCCTCCCGTTGCCGGAAGCGGTTGACATGAACCATGCCATCCACCGCCTGCCAACTGTCGCGCAACTCATACAACGTGCCCACGCACAGGCTGGCAAAGGCAAACACTCCGCCCGGCTGCAGGACACGCCGCGCCTCGCTGAGCACCGCAGCAAAGTCCGCGCACCACTGCACTGCCAGGCTGGAGAAGATCAGCTCGCAACTGTCGTCCCGCAGCGGCAGGCGCTCGGCATCACCTGCGATGAAATGTTCGGCGCCCGCCAACGGTCGGGCATGGCGCAACATCCCTTCGGCAATATCCAGCGCAACACCTTCACCATCGACAAATCGCTGGGCAAGCACACGGCTGAAATAACCCGTGCCGCAGCCCAGGTCAAGCCAGCGCGCAGGCTGGAGGTCGCCCGGCAAGCGCGCCAGTAATGCGCTACCGACATCGCGCTGCAATTGCGCGACGCTGTCGTAACTGCCTGCGGCCTTTGAGAATGACGCGGCCACCTGGCGCTTGTCTGGCACGCCACCCGGCAAGCGAGGGTTGGATAAATCAGTCATCACCGGACTCATGCAAAAAGGCCTGTATGGCCGCAGCCACACCATGGGGGTTTTCCAGAAGGAAGGCGTGGCTGGCCTGCTCGATCACGCCCACTTCCACATCGGGCAGCAGCGCCAGAAGATCGCTGGCCGCTTCGGCAGGCACGAACGCGTCGAGACCGGCAAACAAGTGCAACTGCGGGCCGCGAAAAGTCTGCAAGGCGCTGCGAGTGTCCAGTTGTTCAAGCAATTGCAGCCCGTGGACCAGCGCATTGGTTGAACCATGGGGGGCGCCCGCCTTGAGCAAACGGGAAATGGCGCGAGGGTCTTCAGCACCTTGGGCGCACAGCAGGGCGAAGCGTTTCAAGGTGAGGTCAGGGTTATCAATGCAGCCGGTGAGAAACGCCTCAAAGTCGCCCAACGCCATCGCATGGGGCCATGCTCCCCGCGTCACGAAGCTGGCATTGCTGGCCAGGGTCAGCAGCCCGCAGCAGCGCTCGCCACGACGCGCCGCCAGTTCAGCGGCGAGCATGCCGCCCAACGACCAGCCGCCGAGCCAGGCGTTGTCCGGCAAAATCGAATCCAGTTCTTCGAGCCATTCCTTAGGGTCGCTGCTGTCCAGCTCGGGCAGCGGCTCGATCTCCACGCGCAAGTGCTCATCCAGACCACGTAGAGCGGCGGCCAAGGGCTCCAATGGAGAAATACCCAGGCCCCAGCCCGGCAACAGGATCAACTGATCACGCAAGATTGGGCTCCATCGATTCGCCTGACTGCAACATTGGGTAACACTTAGCCAATGCGTTCAACAATAGCTGCACTTGGGCCTGACTGTGGGCGGCTGACAAGGTCACGCGCAAACGGGCGCTGCCAGCGGGCACGGTCGGGGGGCGAATGGCGGTCACCAGCAGTCCGTGCTCACGGAGCATCTGCGACAAGCGCACGGCCTGCCCTGCATCGCCAATCAGGATGGGCTGGATCGGCGTAAAGCTGTCCATCAAGCTCAGGCCGATCTGCTGCGCGCCAGCCCGAAACTGCGCGATCAACCGGGCCAGATGCTCGCGACGCCAGTGCTCGGTGCGCAGCAGCTCCAGGCTTTTCAGGGTGGCGCAGGCCAGCGCGGGCGGCTGGCTGGTGGTGTAGATGTAGGGGCGCGCGAACTGGATCATGGTTTCGATCAGTTCTTCACTGCCAGCAACAAACGCACCGGCAGTGCCGAACGCTTTGCCCAACGTCCCGATCAATACCGGCACATCGTCAATGCCCAAACCGAAATGCTCGACGATACCGCCGCCATTGGCGCCCAGCGGGCCGAAACCGTGGGCATCATCGACCATCAACCACGCGCCTTTGGCCTTGGCGGTTTGCGCCAGCGCGGGCAAATCGGCGATGTCGCCGTCCATGCTGAACACGCCATCGGTGACCACCAGCGTATCGCCCACTGCCTTTTCAAGCCGCGCGTTCAGGCTTTGGGAATCGTTGTGCAGATAGCGGGAAAAACGCGCACCGCTGAGCAATCCGGCATCCAGCAGCGAAGCGTGATTCAGCCGGTCCTCCAACACCGTATCGCCCTGCCCCACCAGCGCCGTGACAGCGCCAAGGTTGGCCATGTAGCCATTGGAAAACAGCAGCGCACGCGGCCGGCCGGTCAGCTCGGCAAGTGCTTCTTCGAGTGCGTGATGCGGGCCGCTATGGCCGATCACCAGGTGCGATGAGCCGCCGCCAACGCCCCACTTATCGGCGCCCGCCTGCCACGCGGCAATCACTCCCGGGTGATTGGCCAGTCCCAGGTAATCGTTATTACAGAAAGCCAGCAACGGCGCGCCGTCGACCACTACCTCAGGCCCCTGGGGGCTCTGCAACAGCGGGCGCTGGCGATAGAGGTTGTCAGCGCGACGGGCGGCCAGACGTGCGCTCAGATCGAAGGACATGGGTGGCCTCGGGGGCGGGACGTGTGAGGACCTTGCAGGAGCCAACTTGTTGGCGAGGCGATGGATCTGTGACTTGGAAATATCGTCTCGCGAACAAGTTCGCTCCTACAGGGACAGACAGCAGATCAAACAGCCGCGTTATAAAACTGCTCGCTGCTTTTCTGCTCCACCAGCGCCTGCTCGATGGCGGCCTGATGCACTTCGTCGGCGTGTTCCTGCCCGGCTTCGGGCTTGATGCCCAGGCGCGAGAACAACAGCATGTCCTTGTCGGCTTGCGGGTTGGCGGTAGTCAGCAGCTTGTCGCCGTAGAAGATCGAATTGGCGCCGGCAAAGAACGCCAGCGCCTGCATCTGTTCGTTCATGGCTTCACGGCCAGCGGACAGACGCACATGGGACTGCGGCATCAGAATCCGCGCCACGGCCAGCATGCGAATGAAATCGAACGGGTCGATGTCTTCGGCATTTTCCAGCGGCGTACCGGCGACCTTGACCAGCATGTTGATCGGCACCGATTCCGGATGCTCTGGCAGGTTGGCCAGCTGGATCAACAGATTGGCGCGGTCGTCCAGCGACTCGCCCATGCCGAGGATGCCGCCGGAGCAGATCTTCATCCCCGAATCACGCACGTAAGCCAGGGTCTGCAGGCGCTCGCTGTAGGTACGCGTGGTGATGATGCTGGTGTAGAAATCCGGCGAGGTATCGAGGTTGTGGTTGTAGTAATCCAGCCCGGCAGAGGCCAACGCTTCGGTCTGGTCCTGATCCAGACGGCCCAGGGTCATGCAGGTTTCCAGGCCCATGGCCTTCACGCCTTTGACCATTTCCAGCACGTACGGCATGTCTTTGGCCGACGGATGCTTCCACGCTGCGCCCATGCAGAAACGCGTCGAGCCGATGGCCTTGGCACGAGCGGCCTCTTCCAGAACCTTCTGCACTTCCAGCAGCTTTTCTTTTTCCAGACCGGTGTTGTAGTGACCGGACTGAGGGCAGTACTTGCAGTCTTCCGGGCAGGCGCCGGTCTTGATCGAAAGCAGAGTCGAAACCTGAACGCGGTTGGCGTCGAAATGAGCGCGGTGCACGGTTTGCGCCTGAAACAGCAGGTCATTTAAAGGCTGTACGAACAGCGCTCTGACCTCGGCTAAAGTCCAGTCGTGACGCAAAGTGGCGGTGGTGCTGGCGCTCATCGGGCGACCTCTCGGGTTCAGTTCTGTTTTTTTGCACAACGCTCTGCGGCTCAGCCCTGCTTGCGCAGGCTTAAAGTCCATAGGCGCGACACGGTTGTTTCAACATATTTAGGTTTCGATATATTTAAGGAACGCGCGTGCACTGTCAACCGCATCGCCATCATCAGGTTTACATCTGGTTAAAAAACAAACAGGTCTGCATGCTGTGTGACGAGCCCACAGATGGGCCCTTTGCGATCTGCACCCCTTGTGAAACAGAGCTGCCGTGGCTGGGCGAGCAGTGCCAGCAGTGCGCATTACCACTGGCGATGTCTGGGCTGAGCTGCGCGCAATGCACCCTTCAGCCACCGGCTTTCGATGAAGTGGTCACCCCGTGGTTGTATCAATTTCCGGTCGACAGCCTGGTCACGCGCTTCAAGCACCAGGCCAATTGGCCCATGGGCCGTCTGATGGCGCAATTGCTGGGGCAGTTTGTGCAGCACCGCCTGGACGAAGACCTGCCTCGCCCCGACTTTCTGCTGCCGGTCCCGCTGTCGGTCAAACGCCAGCGCCAGCGCGGCTACAACCAGGCCGCCATGCTCGCCGACTGGCTGGGCACCCAGCTGGAAATCAAGGTAGAAAGCCGACTCATCCTGCGCACGCGGGAAACCCCAACCCAGCAAGGCCTCGACGCCAAAGCCCGCAAACGCAACCTGCGCGGCGCGTTTGTGCTGGTGGATGAAGAGCAGATCAAAAACAAGCATGTCGCGCTGATAGACGACGTCCTCACCACCGGTTCCACAGCAGACGCCATCGCCCGACTGCTGCGCAAGGCAGGGGCGCGGCGGGTGGATGTGTATTGTCTGGCGAGGACGCCGAAGCCGGGCAATGCCCCCCTGTAGGAGCTGCCAAAAGCTGCGAACGCAACATCCCTGACAAACAGCCTTCGGCAGCGCCTACAAATGATGCAATGCCTTACACTCGGCCTCGTCATCCAAACCAAAAGCCCGCCTCCCATGCCCCTGCCCACCCTGCTCACCCAACACATGGTCCGTCGCCCGCAGCGGATGGCGTTGCTGCAGCACATTGCCGAGCAGGGTTCGATTACCCGTGCGGCCAAGAGTGCGGGGTTGAGTTACAAAGCGGCGTGGGACGCCATTGATGAGTTGAACAACCTGGCGCAGAAGCCCCTGGTAGAGCGCAGTGTCGGTGGGCGCGGGGGTGGCGGTGCGAAACTGTCGGTCGAAGGCGAGCGGGTGTTGCGCCTTTATCAACGGCTGCAAGCCCTGCAAGCCCAGGTGCTCGAAGCCGCAGAAGAAAGCGGCGATCTGGATCTGCTCAGCCGCCTGACGCTACAGACCAGTGCGCGCAACCAACTGCTGGGGCGGATCGAGCGCATTGCCGGCCATGGTCATAACGATCTGGTCCGATTGCGCCTGGCGGGCGGGCAGTGCATTGATGCGCAGATCACTCACGACAGCACGCTCCGTCTTGAACTGGCAATCGGTACTGACGTGGTGGCGTTGATCAAGGCGGGCTGGTTGCAATTGCTCGCCGCCGGACAGTCACCGGACGATGGAAATAACTGCCTGAGCGGGACGGTCGAGGCTGTCGTTGAGGGAGACGATGGCCCCAGTGAAGTGCGCATCGCCCTGCCCTCCGGCCAGACCCTGTGCTCGCTGGCCGCTCCTGAGCAAGTCGCTGCGCTGAAACTCGACACCGGGAGCGCCGTTCAAGTGCAGTTCGCCCCGTCGTTCGTGCTGCTGGGCACGCCGCTGTAAGGCCATGGACACAAATTCGTCACACTCCCTCACTATGGTGTTTGCCACACCTGATGGAGCCGTGATGATGAACCTACTGGAAGAAAACCAAGCCACCGATCTTGAACACATGGTCGGCCTCACGCGCCGCGGCTTCATCACGGCGGGCGCCCTGTGCGGCGCGGCGATGTTCATGGGCGGTAGCTTGCTCAGCCGCACGGCGCTGGCCAACAGTGTCAGCGCAGGGTCGGGCACGCTGCTGGGTTTTGACAGCATCCCCGCCGCCACCGCCGATAGCATCAGCCTGCCGCCGGGTTATAAATCTTCGGTGTTGATCAGTTGGGGTCAGCCGCTGCATGTCGACGGCCCGGCTTTTGACCCGAGCGGCAAAGGCAGCGCGGAAGCACAGGAAGTGCAGTTCGGCGACAACAACGACGGCATGAGCCTGTTTCCGATGCCTGGCAAACCTGATCGCGCGCTGATGGCCATCAACAACGAATACACCAACTACCGCTACCTGTTCGATCACGGCAAGGACCCGCAGTCTGCCGAAGAAGTGCGCAAGGCATTGGCCAGCGAAGGCGTGTCGGTGATCGAGGTCCAGCACAAGGACGGCAAATGGCAGTTCGTGCAGGACTCCAAATACAACCGCCGCATCCACGGCAACACGCCGATCAACCTGAGCGGCCCGGCTGCCGGGCACGAATGGCTCAAGACGGCCGCCGACAGCACCGGCAAGAAAGCCCTGGGCACCTTTCAGAACTGCGCCAACGGCAAGACGCCATGGGGTACTTACCTGACCTGTGAAGAGAACTTCACCGACTGCTTCGGCAGCAGCGACGCCGAGCAGAAATTCGACGCAGGCATCAAGCGTTATGGTGCTGTTGCCGCCAGTAAGGAAATCAACTGGCACCACCACGACCCGCGCTTCGATCTGGCGAAGAATCCCAACGAGATCAATCGCCACGGCTGGGTCGTGGAAATTGATCCGTTCGACCCGAAATCCACCCCAGTCAAACGCACTGCCCTGGGCCGCTTCAAGCATGAAAACGCCGCGCTGGCGCAAACCAAAGGCGGCCGCGCCGTGGTGTACATGGGCGATGACGAACGTGGCGAGTTCATCTACAAATTCATCAGCCGCGACAAGATCAACCACAATGACCCGAAAGCCAACCGTAACCTGCTGGACCACGGCACGCTCTACGTCGCGCGTTTCGACAATGGCGACGGCAATCCGGATCGACCAAAAGGCACCGGCGAGTGGATCGAGCTGACCCACGGCAAGAACGGCCTGGACGCCGACGCCGGTTTCAATAATCAGGCTGAAGTGCTGATCCATGCGCGTCTGGCGGCAAGCGTTGTAAAAGCCACGCGCATGGATCGCCCGGAGTGGATCGTGGTCAGCCCCAAGGATGGTCAGGTGTATTGCACGCTGACCAACAACGCCAAACGCGGCGACGATGGGCAACCCGTCGGCGGGCCGAACCCTCGGGCGAAAAACCAGTACGGGCAGATCCTGCGCTGGCGCGAAAACGAAGATAACGCTTCGGCCATGGAGTTCGACTGGGACCTGTTTGTGGTCGCGGGCAACCCGAGCGTGCACGCGGGCAAACCACAAGGCGGGTCGAGCAATATCAACCCGCAGAACATGTTCAACAGCCCCGATGGCTTGAGTTTCGACAGCGCTGGTCGCCTGTGGATTCAGACTGATGGCGACTCCAGCAACAAAGGCGACTTCGCGGGCATGGGCAATAACCAGATGCTCTGCGCTGACCCGGAGAGCGGCGAAATCCGACGTTTCATGGTCGGGCCGATTGGCTGCGAAGTCACCGGCATCAGCTTCGCGCCGGACTACAAAACCCTGTTCATCGGCATCCAGCACCCCGGCGAAAACGGCGGTTCAACCTTCCCCGAGCATTTGCCAGACGGGAAACCGCGTTCGTCGGTGATGGTGATTACCCGGGAGGATGGTGGGGTGATCGGCGCATAAGAGCTTTTGTAGGAGCTGCCGCAGGCTGCGAATGGCGATGTGTCAGACAGATTGATTTCGCAGCCTTCGGCAGCTCCTACAAGAACCGGTCGCTCCCGCCCCTCAATCAATCAACCCACTCACGTCATAAAACGGATATGGCCTTGGGCACGCCATCACGCTTCCTCTCTAAGCATCCAATTCCTACAAAACCCTAGGAAACGTCTCATTTCCCCCGTCATCCTTTGCGTCGAGTCTTTGGCCTTCTGCGATATGCATTCAGCCGGAGCCCCTGATGACGCAATGCTTCCAAGACCACCCGATCGATAAGCTGGTACTCAACCAGAACAGCGTGCCGATTTCGGAGTGCCAGACCAAGACGATCCACGTCTACGATCAAGATCTCGAAGTCATCGACGTACCCATCCTGACCGGCGAAGGCATCTGGCGTGTCTACCAGCGCGAGGCTGAAGAAATAGTCGGCCCTGGAGGGAGACTGATCGAGGACCCGAAGGAGCGTAATCGGGCGATCAATGCGGCTTACGCCAGGCTTTGGTTACACGATAACCGCTTCCAGTGGGCTGGCCTTGCCGCCTTTGCTTCCAAACAGGTCGGCTGCGGCCTGCTGCACGCGGCCGACTCCATCCAGAATATCCAGGCCGAACACGAAGCGGCCAAAGGCTTGCGCGAAGGTGGCGAATCCATCCTCGAAATCCCCGGCCTGTTCCGCATCAGCAAGAATGACGAACAAGCGGTGCGCGACCTTGATGAAGCGCGCCGAAACAATCCCGTACCGAGCATGGACGTCAGGCGCGACGGCGAACTGTCGCTCGTGCAGCAGCAATACCAACACGTGTACGAAATGATGGCGCTGGGTAACACCTTGCTGTTTCTGGATGTATTTCCGCTGCATGCTTTCTATGCGAAACGGGGGTGGGCGGAGTTCAAGCACTGCCTGCGGTTACGCAAGAATATTTATGGGCATAAAAGGTTTCCGGTGTACTGGCCGGTGGAGCAGAAGACGCTTCCGTTTGGTTTGGATTACCAGGAAATTCTTTCTGCCTTTCAGGCGATTGAGGAGGCTCGCATCGCTGATAGCGTGGAGAGCCTTGCCTGGCATGAGCAACGGAATATTCTGCAACCTACGATGTACACCGACACACAGTTGAAGCTGCTGCTGCGCGGCAACCACGTGGCCTACGTCACGGGTTTGGGGCGCAAGGTGGCGGAGCCTATCGAACTCACTCTGGCCAGCCAATGCAAACGGCTGGAAGATGGTCGGACCGTCAGCTTTGACAACAGCCCCCTTGCCGACCTCTCCAACATCACAGAACGCATGGCCTTTGTGCTCAGTGCCGCAGAGCAATTTGAAGAGCTGCTAAACAGCACGCAGCGGCCTCTGATAGAAAAGGCTATTCAGGACATCGCTGCTGGTGTGGGTGTTCGATGAGCCAAATGCGGCTAAGAAAAAAGCGTCGCGCTGCGATGTTTACACTGATCGCTTTCCTCGCTTTGATAGTAATCGAGCGATGCTATCAATCTCGGGAGCTGGAAATCGCGCTGAAGTTTGGCGAGCCTTGGGAGGACATGCGCCAGCGCTCAAGCGCTAAAATCGCCCCCGCTATAGCGGGTAAATATTGGGGGCGACAGACGGATTCAGATGCTCGCCTGCGCTTCATGGATGACCAATATGGCTTCGTTACCCCTGAGGCCCGATTCTTCACGATAACCTTCGAGCGTGACGGAACTGTCGGCAACATACGCATGTCCCCACAAATCGAGCCGCTGCTACTCGACGATACACTGAAGATCCTGCTGGATTTGCAAGAGCAATGGCGCAACGGCGGCTGGCGTTTGATGTATCCCGAAGAAAGTCCCCCATTCGCTGACACACCCCAATGGCGTGCCCAATTGCGAGATTTAAAGAAAAATGGCGGAGTCACTTATTGGACAGCGGGTGACCACTACCGCGCGATGTTGGCGGTAGGTCGCTTCCACGACGACAGGTACCCCACTGAGGAGCGTTACCTGATCACGCTGGATCTAGGTAGATGGCTGAAGTAGCCATGAGTGACGCTATTCAACTGATAGAAAAAGCCACTCAGGACATCGCTGCTGGTGTGGGTGTTCGATGAGCCAAATGAAGGTGCGAACAAAGAGGCGCAATGCGGCGCTGACACTGATTGTGCTCCTTGGGTTGATAGCAATGGAGCGATGCTATCAATACCGAGAGCTGGAAATCGCGCTGAAGATTGGCGAGCCTTGGGAAGATATGCGCCAGCGCTCAAGCGCAAAAATAGCCCCTGCCATACCCAACGAAATTTGGTTCGGCATACCGAAAGCCCACGCAAAGCTGCGTCTTGCAGATGCGCAATATAGGTTCGAAACGCCGCCTGCTCGCTTTTTCACCATCGGTTACGTTCGAGGGATGGTGAGCGATGTCCGCATGTCCCAAACCGAGCCGCTGCTACTCGACGATACACTCAAGATCGTGCTGGACTTGCAAGAGCAGTGGCGCAACAAGGGCTGGCGTTTGATGTATCCCGAAGAAAATCCCCCATTCGCCGACACACCCCAATGGCGTGCCCGATTGCGAGATTTAAAGAAAAATGGCGGAGTTACTTACTGGACGGCAGATGACAAATACCAGGTGATGTTGGTTGTATCTCGTTTCCACGACGACAGGCACCCCGACGAAGAGCGGTATCTGATCACGTTGGCGCTTGCCAGGCCGTGGCATTGACCGACCTGCCGTCACTGACTCAACCGGGAAACCACCGCTTTGAACACTTTTGTAGGAGCGGCTTTAGCCGCGAAGAGGTCAGTTCATGCGCTGAATCTTCGGTGACAGCAGTACCGTTCGCGGCTGAAGCCGCTCCTACGGAACCTGTTTTTTGCTGTACGACGGGGTTCTCCTGCCGATCAAGAAAGACTCAATCAATCAACCCATTCACGTCATAAAACGGGTACGGCCCGGGGTACTCGCCGAACACCGCGTTGTGGGTCACCAAGCCCTGTTGTGGATGCCAGCGATGCAGCAGATAACCGGCCGGCTCCAGGTTGAAATGCGCCGGGGCGTCTTCCTGTAGATCGAGCACGATCTGGTGCGAAGTGCCGGGGCAGATGCAGCCCAAACTGCCGCCAAAACGCCGCTGCATCGGGCGATGCAAATGGCCGCACAGCAGGCGCTCGACCTGCGGGTGGCGGGCGATGATTTTTTCGAAGGCTGCGATATTGCGAAACGGCTCGCGGTCCATGTGGCCGATGCCGGTGATGAACGGTGGGTGATGTAAAACCAGAACGGTCGGTTTGTCTGGCTGCTGAGCAAGCTGTTCATCGAGCCAAAGCAACTGACTCTCGACCAGTTGCCCGCCATGGGCGCCGGGAATGCTGGTATCCAGACCGATCAGGCGCACCGGGTATTCATCCACCGTCCAATCCAGTGGGGCGTCGTGATTGCGCGGTAGATAAGCCTGCTCGGCAAACTCGGCCAGCAAGTGTTCGCGATCATCGTGGTTGCCCGGCACCAGGTAAAACGGCATGTCCAGGCGCTTGAGTTCGGGGTGCAGCACGGCGTATTCGTCTGGCTGACCGAAGTCCACCAGATCGCCGCTGATCACCACGATATCGGGGCGCGGAACGCTGGCGTTCAGGTGGTCCACGGCATGGCGCAATGCGGCCAGGGTATCGACGACGCCATAGGTCAACTTCTGACCGGCTTTGAGGTGCAGATCACTGATCTGCGCGATGAGGAATGGGTGGTTCAAAATTAGATCTCAACAAGCAAGTAGACGCATGCCCTGTAGGAGCTGCCGAAGGCTGCGAACTGGGTCTGCCATGGGAATGCTTTCGCAGCCTTCGGCAGCTCCTACAGGGGCGTGGCGTCAGGAATTCAGGGTAAACAACACCTGCGGCGCAACAGCCAGGCCGATCAATGCGCCGGGGGTGTGGATAACGTTGTCGGCGCTGTCCACCAGCAGGGGTTGAGCGCCGCCAACATCCACCAACAAGCGGCTCTGCGCGCCCTGGAAGAACTGTCCCACCAATCGCCCGCGCAAATGACTTTCGCCCGCCATCACCCGCAAATGCTCGGGACGGCAATACACAGTCGACGGCAGATTCGAGCCGGTCCACGGCAGCTCACCGCCACTGACTCGCAACCCCTGCGCAGTGCGCTCAACAACCGGGAACGCATTGAGATTACCGACAAAACTGGCGACGAAAGCATTGGCGGGCTGTTGATAAATTTCCCGAGGTGTCGCCAGCTGCGCAACGCGGCCTTTTTCCATGACCAGGATTCGGTCGCCCAGGGCCATGGCTTCGCCCTGATCGTGAGTGACGAACACCGAAGTTATTCCCAACCCGCGCAACAACTCATCCAGCTCACTGCGCAAGCGCTCGCGCAGTTGCGCGTCCAGTGCTGCCAGGGGTTCGTCGAGCAGCAGAACACGCGGTCGCGGTGCCAAAGCCCGGGCCAATGCAACCCGCTGACGCTGCCCGCCCGACAACTCATGAATGCTGCGCTTTCCGTGTTCCTGCAAGCCGACCAATTCAAGCAATTCGGCGCAGCGCTTGTTGCGCTCGGCAGGCGACAGGCCGCGGATTTTCAGGCCATAAACGATGTTGCCCGCCACATCCAGATTGGGAAACAGCGCGTAGTTCTGGAACACCATGCCCACGTCGCGTTTCTCGATGGGCAGGCGGGTGACGTCGTGATCGTCAAAAAAGATCTGCCCGGCATTCGGGCTTTCCAGCCCGGCGATCAAACGCAAAGTGGTGGTTTTGCCACAGCCGGATGGGCCGAGGATCGCCAGGGTTTCGCCTGGCTCGATGGTCAGGTTCAGATCATGCACAGCGACAGTGCCGTCAGCGAATGCCTTGCGACAGCCCTGCAGGCGAATGGTGGTTCCGGTCATCGACTCTCTCCACGGGAAAGACGGGCGCTGATGGCCTGCAACGCGATCAACAGCGGCACGATCATCAACAGAAAAATAAGGGTGTAGGCACTGGCCACTTCCAGCCGCGCCGAGGCGTAACTGTCGGCCAGGCCCACCGGCAGGGTTTTGGTCATGGGCGTGTGGAGCATCCAGGTCAGGTTGAATTCACCCAACGACAAGGTCACCACCATCAACACCCCGGCCAGAATCCCGGCGCGACAGTTGGGCACCACCACGCTGAAGAAACGCTTGATCGGCCCTGCGCCCAAGCTGGCAGCAGCTTCCTCCAGCGTCGGCAAATGCTGACGCTGCATCACCGCCATCACCGGGCGCACCAGAAACGGCAAGGTGAACAGCACATGGCCCACCAGAATGAACAGCCAGCTGCTACGAAAGCCCCCGAACTGGCCATAGGTCAGCAACAACGCCAACGCGCTGGCCAGACCGGGCATGGCGACCGGCAGAACCATCAACTCTTCAAAGGCTCGGCTGAAGCGGTTGTTCATCCGCACCAGCGCATAGGCGGCCGGTACGCCAATCACGCAGACACACACCGCACAGGCCACCGCCAATTGGATCGACAGCCAGACCGTGGGTGAATACGCCTGCCAGACCTGAATCAGCCAGTCGAAAGTCAGGCCGCTGGACACGCCCTGAAAATAATTGCGCGTCAGGCCGGCCATCAACGACAGCAATACCGGCACCAACATGAAGGCGCAGACCAATAGCGTAAACAGCAGCTGCATGACAAACAGCGATGAGCGCTTCACAGGACAGTCCCCGAGTTTTTCACCAGCCGCCGGGCCAGCAGCAACACCGCCCAGGTCAACGCACCCAAGACCACTGACAAAGCAGCAGCCACGGCAAAGTTGGCGTAGTTGGTGAACACGTTATAGATCGCCACCGGCGTGACATTCAGCCGGGTACCGAGGGTGAACGCCGTGCCGAACGCGCCCATGGAGGTCGCGAAGCAAATCGCGCCACAGGACACCAGCGCAGGCGCAAGGCCTGGCACGATCACGTCGCAGACCACTCGCCAATGCCCGGCGCCCAGCGAGTGCGCCGCTTCTTCGAGACTGCGATCCAGGCTTTCACACGCCGCCATCACCGTGAGAATCACCCGCGGAATCGAGAAGTACAGGTAGCCGATAAACAGGCCGGTCAGGGAGTAGGCGAAGATCCAGCGCTCACCCGCCAACTGCATGCCGAGCATGGCGAACAGGCCTTGGCGCCCGGCCAGCAGGATCACCAGAAAGCCCACCACCACACCGGGAAACGCCAGGGGAAAGGTCAGCAACGCCACCAGCGCCGAGCGCCCGAAAAACCGTTGCCGAGCGAGGAATACACCGCTGATGCCACCCACCAGCAACGCCGCCAAGGTGACCACGATGGCGAGCACGCAGGTCTGCAGCAGACTGTTCAGATACTGACCGCTGCTCAGCACTTGCCAGTAGCCGCTGCTGCCGTCGCGATCTTCGCCCCCCAGCAGAATCAGATGAGCCAGCGGCAACAACCAGAAGGCGAACAACATTGCAGCGGCGGGAGCCAGCGCCCAGGCCGCCGTCGGGCGCAGGCGCAATAATCCGCGCTTGCCCGACGTCGTGCCCTGAGCCTTGAGAACCGAGGCGGTCACTTACTTGACCTCACTCAGGTAGCGCGCAGCAAAAGCTTCCTGCACGGCGGCCATGTGCTCGTAATTGACCACCGTGGCGCGTGCGTAGTCGCTGTCCGGCAAGAACTGCGCGGCCACATCGGCTGGCATTTTCACGTCGCGCACAGGGCGCAGATACGCCTTGGCCCACAGCGACTGACCTTCGTCAGATAGGGTGAAATCCAGGACTTTTTCCGCGTTGGCACGATGCGGTGCGTTATCCACCACGCTCATCACGTAGGGCACGCTGATGCTGCCTTCTTGCGGGATCACGAAAGCGACGTTGGCTTTGTCTTTATAACGAGCGCGGTAGGCGTTGAAGTCGTAGTCCACCAGGATCGGCAGCTCACCGGACAGCACGCGGGCGTAGGCGGTTTGCTTGGGCACGATGGGCGAGTTTTTCGCCAGTTTCTGGAAGTAGCTGATGGCAGGAGCGAAGTTATCCAGCGTGCCGCCCATGGCCTGGTTGATGGCAACAGCGGAGACATAGCCGACGAAGGCGCTGGACGGATCCAGGTAACCGACCATGCCTTTGTACTCAGGCTTGAGCAGATCAGCCCAGCTCTGCGGAACCGGCAAACCACCCAGCGCATCAACGTTGACCATGATGCCCAAGGTGCCGGAGTGGATCGCGAACCAGTGGCCTTCCGGGTCCTTCAAACCCGCCGGAATCTCATCCCAGCCCTTAGGCTTATAGGTGCCGACCACGCCGGCTTTCTGTGCCTGCAACCCAAAGGTCACGCCGTAATACACCACGTCGGCCACCGGCGCGGCCTTCTCGGCCACCAGCTGCGCCAGGGATTGGCCGGAGTTTTTATTATCCAGTGGCACCTGCACGCCGGTGGTGTCGGCAATGGCTTTAAGTTGCGTGCCCCAGTCGGCCCATTCTGGCGGGCAGTTGTAGCAGATAGCGGTTTCAGCAGCCTGAGCCAGGCTGGCAACGCCACACAGCAGCAAAGCCGCCAGAGTCTTACTGAAGCGGATCATGAAGCGTCTCCTCGTAGGGTTGAGTACTTTCACCCGGCCGGATATGGCAAGGCAGGCAATGGGAAATCGGAGCGGCGCCGGCAATCTGCGCCAGCAATTGATCGATCACGGTGCTGGCCAACTGCGCGATGGGCTGCACGACGCTGCACAGCGTCGGGTGCATCTGTGCGCCGAGGGCGATGCCATCGAAGCCAATCACCGACAGCTGGCCGGGCACGCTCCAGCCGTTGCGGCGCAGTTCGGCAATCAGGCTGATCGCCAGCAAGTCGTTGGAGCAAACCAGCGCGCTGGGCGGGTTCGGGCCACGCAGCAAAGGCTCGATGGCGGCGAAATCAGCCTGGGTGTGCGCCGGCATTTCGATCACCGGCAAGCTGGGCAAACCGCGCTCGGCCATGGCGTCGCCATAACCTGCGTAGCGCAGCCGTGCCCGGTCTGATTGCAGCGCGGGGCCAGCGACCATGCCGATGCGCCGATGGCCGCAATCAAGCAGATAACGCGTTGCCAGCGCCATGCCCGCGCGGTTATCCACAGACACGGCGCTGTAATCGGGATTGCCCGGTTGGTGATAAGCCAACACGAATGGCGTGTCTTCGCTGACCAGGCTTTGCAGGACGCGATTGCTTTCGGCATCGGTGACCGTCAGCACCAGCCCGTCCACCCGCTGACGCAGCAGTTCCTCGACCACCGCACTTTCGCGCTCGCTGCTGTAATCGGTAGTCGCCAGCAGCAGGTTGTAGCCCTTCAGGCGAGCAGCGCGCTCCATGGCCTGGAACTGCTCGGCAAATACAGGGTTGAGCAGGTTGGGCACGATCACGCCGATCAGGTTGGTGGTCTGCAGACGCAATTGACGGCCGAGACGATTGGGACGAAAACCCAACTGGCGTGCCGCCTCGAACACCTGATCGCGGGTGGCCGGGCGCACCACATCCGGGGAAGCAAAAGCCCGGGCGGCGGTGGCGCGGGAAACACCGGCCAGCTGTGCAACGTCTTTCAAATCACTCATGTTCGCTCGCTTGAGATCGATCTCATTGGCGTGAACACTACGGATTCAACATTTCGTTACAGCTAACAATCGATGACAGTTTGGTTGCAGCGCACGACGTTGCTGTAAAGCTAACGACCCACGCGGGGCCCGTCTGCGCTACCATCACGGGCCGACGCGGCAGCCTGCTGCGCGCAGGAGTCAGCATGGCCCATCCGTTCGCAACACTTACGCCAGACCTGGTCCTCGATGCCGTTGAAAGCATCGGGTTTCTCAGTGACGCCCGCATTCTTGCGCTCAACAGCTACGAGAACCGCGTCTATCAGGTGGGCATCGAAGACGGCCAGCCGCTGATCGCCAAGTTCTACCGGCCCCAGCGCTGGACCAACGAAGCCATTCTTGAAGAACACAGCTTCACCTTCGAACTGGCCAATGTGGATATCCCGGTGGTCGCGCCCATGGTGCACAACGGGCAGACCCTGTTCGAACACGGCGGCTTTCGCTTCACCCTGTTTCCACGTCGCGGTGGCCGTGCGCCGGAGCCGGGCAATCTTGATCAGCTGTATCGCTTGGGCCAGTTGCTCGGGCGTATCCACGCGGTGGGCGCCACCAAACCGTTCGAGCACCGCGAAGCGCTGGCCGTTAAGAACTTCGGCCAGGATTCGCTGGATTACCTGCTGCAAAACGACTGCATTCCACGCAGCCTGCTCCCGGCTTACGAGTCGGTGGCCAAGGATTTGCTCAAGCGTGTGGAAGATGCCTACGCCAGGACGACGCACCAGAATATCCGCATGCATGGCGACTGCCACCCCGGCAACATGATGGCTCGCGATGAGATGTTCCACATCGTCGACCTGGACGACTGCCGTATGGGTCCTGCCGTGCAGGACATCTGGATGATGCTGGCCGGTGATCGCCAGGAGTGCCTGGGGCAACTGTCGGAATTGATGGACGGCTACAACGAATTCCACGATTTCAACCCGCGGGAGCTGGCGTTGATCGAGCCGCTGCGCGCGCTGCGCCTGATGCATTACAGCGCCTGGCTGGCTCGCCGCTGGGATGACCCGGCCTTCCCCCACAGCTTCCCGTGGTTTGGCACCGAGCGGTATTGGGGCGATCAGATCCTGGCCTTGCGCGAGCAGCTTTCGGCGCTGAATGAAGAGCCGTTGAAGCTGTTTTAAATGCAAAACCTGTAGGAGCTGCCGAAGGCTGCGAATTGCGGTGTGACATGAGACATCTCCTTCGCAGCCTTCGGCAGCTCCTACAGGGGTACTTCCACCGCTCCATCATCAAACATTACAAGAATCGACAACCTGACCACAGGACCAAGCATGTCAGCCGCCAACCCGCAGCGCGGGTACATTCTCGGGCTTACCGCCTACACCATCTGGGGCTTGTTCCCCATGTACTTCAAAGCCATCGCCGCCGTGCCGTCGGTGGAAATCATCGTGCATCGGGTGCTGTGGTCGGCATTGTTCGGCTCGCTGCTGTTGCTGGTCTGGAAACACCCCGGCTGGTGGCGCGAGCTGCGTGACAATCCTCAGCGCCTGGCGGTACTGGCCTTCAGCGGGTCACTGATCGCCGCCAACTGGCTGGTGTATGTCTGGGCGGTCAATAACGGGCGCATGCTCGAAGCGAGCCTGGGTTATTACATCAACCCGCTGGTCAACGTTTTGCTGGGGATGGTGGTGCTCGGCGAACGCCTGCGACGCATGCAATGGTTAGCCGTGACGCTGGCCGCTGTGGGCGTGGCGCAGCAGGTCTGGCAAGTCGGCAGCCTGCCATGGGTGTCGCTGGCCCTGGCGTCGACCTTTGCCGTCTATGGCCTGGTGCGCAAACGCGCGCCCGTCAAAGCCCTGCCAGGGCTGGTGGTCGAAACCTGGATGCTGGTGCCCATCGCCGCCGCCTGGTTACTGCTCAACCCCATGGCCCACAGCGCACAGCCCGAATTCTGGACCACCAGCCAGGCGATCTGGCTTGCAGCGGCAGGCCCGGTCACGTTGCTGCCGCTCATCTGCTTCAACGCCGCCGCCCGGCATCTGCCCTACACCACGCTGGGCTTCCTGCAATACATCGCCCCGACGCTGGTGCTGGCCTTGGCCGTGTTGATGTTCGACGAACACCTGGCGCCGAGCACCCTGGTGACCTTCGCGTTCATCTGGGCAGGGTTGGCGGTTTATAGCGTGGATGCGTGGGTGACCGTGCGGCGGCGGATGTGACCCAGAAACTGTAGGAGCGAACTTGTTCGCGAGGGCGTCCTTTCAGAAAAACAGTGGGGGCCTGACCCACCGCCTCGCCAACAAGTTGGCTCCTACAAGTCCGTGCGCAACACCAGGTCCACCATCAAATCATCGGCCAGGGTTTCCAGCGCGGCTTGCAGCGCATCCAGTGAAAGCGTCAGCGGCACGCCGAGGATGGCTTCGGCGTGGAACAGCGGCTCGCTGCTCATGGGCGCAGGCTTCACGTCGGTGACCAGGCGCTCGACGTTCACGCCCTGCTCGGTCAGCAAGCGGGTGATGTCGCGCACGATGCCGGGGCGGTCGTTGCCGACCAGTTCCATGCCGATGGGCTTCCAGGTGCAGGCCTCTTCGAGAGCTTTTTCAGCGAACAGCACGCGGATGCCTTGGCCGGACAGGTCCAGCAGCGCGTTTTTCAGTTCTTCCTGCGCTTCGGCCGGCACACCGACCCGCAGGATCCCGGCGAATTGCCCGGCCATGTGCGCCATACGGCTTTCCAGCCAGTTGCCGCCATGGTCGGCGATGCATTCGGCGATCAATTCGACCTGGCCCGGTTTGTCCGGGGCAAAGACGGTAATAACGAGATGATCCACGGGTAACTCCTTTTGTGCTGAGCCTGCACCAGCCGTTCAAGCCTGGGCGATAGTGTTTGCAGTATAGGCAAGCATGATCCAAACGCCTCAAGGGGGCATGCTTGCCACTTTGTATACTGTTTGGAATTTTCTGTGGAACAATCCGAACGATCTTTGAGAACATCCAGCTTCCTGACGTGACCGGCAATGAAAATAGAGTCGCGAAGTGACATATTCAGTCTCGTTTTCACCCGGCAACTCATCATGTAGTATGCGTCGGCGCGCACTACATGATCGCATTCAAAAATAAACAGCGCGCTCCCATGGGCGCCCACACGCTGAGCAGAGTGAGGCAAGTGCAATGACTGAACACGTTCAAGTCGGTGGCCTGCGGGTCGCCAAAGTCCTGTTTGACTTCGTCAATAACGAAGCAATCCCCGGGACCGGTCTTGATGTTGCCGGCTTCTGGCAAGGTGCGGAACAGCTGATCAACGAGCTGGCCCCCAAGAACAAGGCGCTGCTCGCCAAACGTGATGACTTGCAGGCGAAAATCGACGCCTGGCATCAATCCCATGCAGGCCAGGCCCACGACGCCTCGGCTTACAAGGCCTTCCTTGAAGAGATCGGTTATCTGCTGCCAGAAGTGGCGGATTTCCAGGCGACGACGCAAAACGTCGACGAAGAAATTGCCCGCATGGCTGGCCCGCAGCTGGTCGTCCCGGTCATGAACGCCCGCTTCGCCCTCAATGCCTCGAACGCCCGCTGGGGCTCGCTGTATGACGCGCTCTACGGCACCGATGCCATCAGCGAAGCCGGCGGAGCGGAAAAAGGCAAAGGCTACAACAAGGTACGCGGCGACAAGGTCATCGCCTTCGCCCGTGCCTTTCTGGACGAAGCCGCGCCATTGGCTGCTGGCTCCCACGTAGACTCCACCGGCTACAAGCTGATCGACGGCAAGCTGGTCATCAGCCTCAAGGGCGGCAGCAATACCGGCCTGCAGGACGATGCGCAATTGATCGGCTATCACGGCGATGCCACCGCGCCGACCGCGATTCTGCTCAAGCATAACGGCCTGCATTTCGAGATCCAGATCGACGCCACAAGCCCGATTGGGCAGACCGACGCGGCGGGCGTCAAAGACGTGCTGATGGAAGCCGCGCTGACCACCATCATGGACTGCGAAGACTCCATCGCCGCCGTGGATGCCGATGACAAAGTCGTGGTTTACCGCAATTGGCTTGGCCTGATGAAAGGCGACCTGGCTGAGGAAGTCTCCAAGGGCGGTGAGACCTTCACCCGCACCATGAACGCTGACCGGGTCTACACCGCGCCGGATGGCAGCGAAGTCAAACTGCACGGTCGCTCGCTGCTGTTCATTCGCAACGTCGGCCATCTGATGACCATCGACGCGATCCTCGATCAGAACGGTCAGGAAGTCCCGGAAGGTATTCTCGACGGCCTGCTCACCAGTCTCGCCGCGATCCACAGCCTCAACGGCAACACTACCCGCAGCAACAGCCGCACCCGCTCGGTGTACATCGTCAAACCGAAGATGCACGGCCCCGAGGAAGCAGCATTCACTAACGAGCTGTTCGGCCGTATCGAGCAGGTGCTGCGTCTGCCGCGCAACACCCTCAAGGTCGGGATTATGGACGAGGAGCGTCGGACCACGATCAACCTCAAGGCCTGCATCCAGGCCGCCAGCGAACGCGTGGTGTTTATCAACACCGGTTTCCTGGACCGCACCGGCGATGAAATCCACACCTCCATGGAGGCGGGCCCTGTTGTGCGCAAAGCGCAGATGAAGGCCGAGAAGTGGATCAGCGCGTATGAAAACTGGAACGTCGACATCGGCTTGAGCTGTGGCCTGCAAGGCCGCGCGCAGATCGGTAAAGGCATGTGGGCCATGCCGGACCTGATGGCCGCGATGCTGGAGCAGAAGATCGCCCACCCGATGGCAGGTGCCAACACCGCGTGGGTTCCGTCACCGACGGCTGCGGCGCTGCATGCTCTGCACTATCACAAGGTTGACGTGTTCGCCCGTCAGGCAGAACTGGCCCAGCGCACCCGCGCGTCGGTGGACGACATCCTGACCATCCCGCTGGCGCCCAACACCAACTGGACCGCTGACGAGATCCAGAACGAACTGGACAACAACTCGCAGGGCATCCTCGGCTACGTGGTGCGCTGGATCGATCAGGGCGTGGGTTGCTCGAAAGTGCCGGACATCAACGACATCGGCCTGATGGAAGACCGCGCGACGCTGCGTATTTCCAGCCAGCACATTGCCAACTGGTTGCGCCACGGCGTGGTCAATGAAACCCAGGTGATGGACAGCCTCAAGCGCATGGCGCCAGTGGTTGACCGGCAGAACGCAGGGGATGCTCTATATCGCCCGCTGGCCCCGGACTTCGACAGCAACATCGCCTTCCAGGCTGCGGTTGAACTGGTAATCGAAGGGACCAAACAGCCTAACGGTTACACCGAGCCGGTATTGCACCGTCGCCGTCGGGAGTTCAAGGCCAAGAACGGGTTGTAAGAAACGCCAGGCCCCGCGGCAATCGCGGGGCCTGTGGATAACTCTCTATTTGTAGGAGGTCCCGCCCCGTCCTCGACGCCGCACTGTCGCGCGGTAAATACAGAACCTGTGGGAGCGAGCTTGCTCGCGAAGAACGATGACGCGGTTTATCTGATGTAACTAACCCCCTGTAGGAGCCAACTTGTTGGCGGGACATTTGTCCTGCGCAGCCAGGAAGATCGCACTCGCGAACAAGTTCGCTCCTACCGGGGTTACGTCTGACACACCGCCATTCGCAGCCTTCGGCAGCTCCTACAGAATTATCAAACCATCCCCAACTCGCCTTTCACCAGCTTCAGCAAATGCTTGGTGTTGATCGGCTTGAGCAGGAAATCCAGCACGCTCAGGTGCATGGCGTCGATGGCATCACGCACATTGGCGTCGCCCGAGACGATGATGATCGGCAACGAAGCCCGCTCTGAATCGCGCACCCGGCGGATCAAGTCCAGACCATCACAAGGCGCCATGCGCAGATCAGTGATCAGCAGCGCGATGCTCTCGCGGGTGCGGATCAACTCCATTGCGCTGTTGCCACCGGCTGCCGTCAGGCACCTGATGTCGTTCAGGCTGAGGATCTCGGCCAACAACTCACGTGCATCGCGATCATCGTCGACGATCAGGACTTTTTGCACCGAATCGGAGGGCGGCGCGAGCATCACTTCATTCAGAGCTTCACGCTCTTCATCACTCAAAATATCGAGATCCAACATAACCGCCTGATTCCCTGCAATGAGCGGACACCAAAACCGGGCCCGTGCCCGGCTAAATCTGTGTGCTTTGGTCGGCATCCTCGCAGCCATCGGAGGAGCCGTACAACTGCTTTTTACACCAAGCTGTGAGTACTCAGAAATCTTTTTGTTGCGTAAGACTTACGTCCAATGGGCACTGCCCTTCAAGCGGCCGACCATGGCCTTCAATAAAAAGAACGCGGTACAGGTCATGAGTAGAGCGGATGCCTTCGCCCAGGCTGGCAAAACAGCGGTGTTGCAGAACATCCATGGCACCATGCAATTCCTGCAAAAATTCCCACCGTTCAACCAGATGGAAAGCGCGCACCTCGCCTATCTGGTGGAGCAATGCCAACTGCGTTTTTACGGCGCAGATGAAAGCATCATCAAGCCTGGCGATGGGCCAGTAGAGCACTTTTATATCGTCAAACAGGGTCGAGTGGTGGGCGAGCGACCGCATACCGCAAAGGGCGGTACTGAAACCACGTTCGAGATCACCACGGGCGAATGCTTCCCGCTGGCAGCCTTGCTGGGCGAACGTGCCACGCGCACTGAACATCTGGCGGCCGAAGACACGTTCTGCCTGCAATTGAACAAGCAGGCGTTCATCAAGCTGTTCGCGCTCTCCACCACCTTCCGTGATTTCGCCTTGCGCGGGGTCAGCAGCCTGCTGGATCAGGTCAATCAACAGGTCCAGCAGCGGGCTGTGGAAACCCTCGGCACGCAATATTCCCTGAATACCCGCCTGGGTGAACTGGCCATGCGGCACCCGGTGATGTGCGCCCCGGACACGCCACTGCGTGAAGCCGTGAAGCTGATGCATGAACAGCAGGTCGGCAGCATCGTGATCGTCGACGCGCAGCAGGCGCCGCTGGGCATTTTCACCCTGCGCGATTTGCGCGAAGCCGTGGCCGACATCAACGTCGATTTCAGCCAGGCCATCCAGAGCCGCATGATCCAGGCGCCCTTCCACCTGAGCCCCGATGCCAGTGCTTTTGACGCGGCCATCGCCATGACCGGCCGCCATATCGCCCACGTCTGCCTGGTCAAGGATGGCCGCCTGTGCGGTGTGGTTTCCGAGCGCGATCTGTTTTCCCTGCAACGGGTTGATCTGGTGCACCTGGCGCGAACCATCCGCACTGCGCCGCGCATCGACAGCCTGTGCAACCTGCGCGGCGACATTGTGCAACTGGTCGACCGCATGCTGGCTCACGGCGCGTCCTCGACGCAGATCACACAAATCATCACCCTGCTCAACGACCACACCGTCTGTCGCGTGATCGAGCTGACGCTGGAGGAGAAAGGCGACCCCGGCATCCCGTTCAGCTGGCTGTGTTTCGGCAGCGAAGGCCGCCGCGAGCAGACGCTGCACACCGATCAGGACAACGGCATCCTGTTCGACGCCAAAGACGGCGCTGAGGCTGCGCAGATTCGCGGACTGCTGCTGCCGATTGCCGAACGGATCAACCAGAACCTGGCGCTGTGCGGTTTCACCCTGTGCAAGGGCAATATCATGGCCGGCAACCCGGAGCTGTGCCTGTCACGGGCGGAGTGGTCGCGACGCTTCGGCGCGTTCATCCGCGAAGCCACCCCGGAAAACCTGCTGGCGTCCAGCATCTACTTTGATTTGCGTGTGGTCTGGGGCGATGAGAGCGGCGCTGAGCAATTGCGCGGGCAGATTCTTGAACAGGTCGGGGATAACCGATTGTTTCAGCGCATGCTGGCCGAGAACGCCCTGCGCCAGCGCCCACCGGTGGGGCGCTTCAAGGATTTCGTGCTGGCCCGCAAAGGCAGCGAAAAGGACACGCTGGACCTCAAGACCCAGGGCCTGACGCCTTTCGTCGACGGTGCGCGGGTCCTGGCGCTGGCCAGCGGCATCGGCGCCAATAACACCCTGGAGCGTTTGCGCCAACTGGTGGAGCGCGAGGTGATCGACCGACTCGACGGCGCGGCCTATGAAGAGGCGTATCACTTCATCCAGCAGACGCGCATGCAGCAGCATCAACTCCAGAGCCGCCAGCACTTGCCGTACTCCAATCGCATCGACCCGGAAACCCTCAATCATCTGGACCGGCGCATCCTGCGTGAATCCCTGCGCCAGGCCCAACGCCTGCAAACCAGCCTGACGTTGCGCTACCAACTATGAACTTCTTCGACTGGCTACGCCCACGCCCGCCAAAACCCACGCTGGACCACAGCGACAGGCAACGCCTGGCAAACCTTGCGCCTGCTGCGCCGTTCCCTGAAACCCCGCTACGTGAGCAACGTTGGGTAGTAGTGGACCTGGAAACCAGCGGCCTGAACATGAACCGTGATCAGGTGCTGTCCATTGGCGCGGTAGTGATCGAAGACGGCGCCATTGATCTGAGCCAGCAGTTTGAACGCACCCTGCTGCGCACGGATCACAAAGTCAGCCCGGCAGTGCTGATCCATGGCCTGGCGCCCAGTGAGATTGCTGCGGGCAGTGAGCCGGTAGAGGCCTTGCTGGACTTCATGGAGTTCGTCGGCGACAGCCCACTGTTGGCATTTCATGCGCCGTTTGATCAACACATGCTCGGGCGTGCGCTGAAGGAAAGCCTGGACTACCGCCTTGAGCATCATTTTCTGGATGTGGCCGAGATGGCGCCGCTGCTGTTTCCACAGGCCAACCTGCGCAAAGCCGGGCTGGACGACTGGACTCAGTTCTTCGGCCTGCACGCCGAAGAACGCCACAACGCCAGCGCCGATGCGCTGGTAACCGCAGAACTGGCACTTATCCTGTTCAGCCACGCCCGTCGCCAACAGATGGACAGCCCTGCCCGCCTGGACCAGAGCCTGAGCCAATGGCGCAGAAGGCAGCAGAGTCATTCGTTATAGATGTGGTCTTCTGGCAAACCCCGATCCAGTAGGAGCTGTCCGAGGTTACGAGGGCTGCGAAGGCGGAGTGTCAGACAGATCGCGATTCGCAGCTTTCGGCAGCTCCTACATATTCACGACTTGTGCACAAAGCCTGTTAGCGCATCTGTGGATAAGTTGTTCGCTAAACGCTACACCCCATACAAATCAACGCCTACAACCTGTTGATCGAAAAACAACCAGCCTAACCTACGGTTTTTAATAGGTTTTTGTTGTGGATAAACAACCCACCGATGCCGATGTTCATCCACAGTTGCCCACAAAGTCTGTTGGCGCTTCTGTGGACAAGTTGTTCGCTTAACGCTGCAAGCCATACAGAACGTGGCTTGGAGCAAGCTGATCAGAAAACGATCAACCTCTGGAAATATCTGCGAGAACTCATCTGTCAACCTTGAAATACAAGGCTTTGAGCAGTTTTCCACAGCCCCGAGGCCTGGAAGCTAAAGTTGCCCCCAAACTCTGTTGGCGCTTCTGTGGATAAGGTGTTTGCTATCACTTGCAGGCCTCGTAAACCGTGGCTTACAACCGCCTGATCAATTATTGATCAATATCCACAGCAAACCATGCTTATGAATAAGTCACGGTTTTTATTGGTTTTCTACACAGGCAGCAGAGCACTTCCTCACAATTACTGTGGGCTGCTCTGTGGATAAGTTGTTGGCGGAAGCTCGCGAGGTAAGGCGGGGTTGGCTCAGAGGGATGTTGGTCAAGTTTTGACCACACAACGTCCTGTAGGAGCCAACTTGTTGGCGAGGCGGCATTGGGGATATGCAGGTCCAAAGCCTCGCCAACAAGTTGGCTCCTACAGAGGATTATCAAACCCGCAGGATCACTCGTGATTAACCGCCACGCCCTTCAAATAAGGTGCAGGCTCGGCGCCGAGGTTTTCCAGTACGCGGGCGCTGTACCAGTCGATGAAGTTGACCACGCCAAACTCGTAGGTTTTCGAGTAAGGCCCCGGCTGGTAGGCGTTGGAGTTGATGCCGCGCTGGTTTTCTTCGGCCAGGCGACGGTCTTGATCGTTGGTGGCGTCCCAGACTTCACGCAGGCGCGCTACGTCGTAGTCCACGCCCTCGACGGCGTCCTTGTGCACCAGCCATTTGGTGCTGACCATGGTTTCCTGGGCGCTGATCGGCCACACGGTGAACACGATGATGTGATCGCCCATGCAGTGGTTCCAGGCATGCGGCAGGTGCAGGATGCGCATTGAGCCCAGGTCCGGATTTTTGATACGGCCCATGAGTTTGCTGCTGCCTTGCTTGCCGTCCATGGTCATGGACACGGTGCCTTTGAGCAGCGGCATGCGCACGATGCGGTTACGCAGGCCGAAGCTGGCGTGCGCGTAAGGGATCTTCTCCGCATCCCAGGCAGCGGCCGACTCGGCCACGTGGTCCTTGAAGGACTGAGTGGCACGCGGGTCGGTGACGTCATCCCACTCCAGCAGCGTGTTCAACAGCTCCGGGTGCGAGGCATTGCAGTGGTAGCACTCGCGGTTGTTTTCCAGCACCAGCTTCCAGTTGGCCTTTTCCAGCAAGGTGGTTTGCACCGCCACCTTGGTGTTTTCCATGTCGTACGGTTCCATGTAGTGCTGCAGGGTCTGCAGGAACTCGTCGATGGCAGGCGGGTTCTGCGCCATGCTGATGAAGATGTAGCCGCCCGCCGTTTTTACGTTGATCGGCTTGAGGCTGAAGTTCTTCATGTCAAAGTCATCGCCCATCTCGCTGCCGGCAAACAGCAGGCGGCCGTCCAGCTCGTAGGTCCACTGGTGATACGGGCAGACCAGCTTGGCGACTTTGCCTTTTTCTTTGGTGCACAGCCGCGAACCGCGATGGCGGCACACGTTATAAAAGGCATTGATGGCGCCGTCTGCACCCCGTATCACCACGACCGGATTCTTGCCGATCTGCAGGGTCATGTAATTGCCCTTGGCCGGAATCTCGCAGGTCATCCCCGCAATCAGCCACTCTTTCTGAAAGATTTCCTGCATGTCGATTTCAAACAGCCGCTCATCACTGTAGAACGGTTGCGGCAGCGAATAGGTGCGTTCACGGTTCTGCAGCATTTCGGCGGTGGCCTTACGTGCCGGTTCCAGCGGATCGCCCAAGCTCAAGGTTGCGGTGACGTCCATCGTTGAATCCCTCATGACCATACGGTTTACGGTCGGCGAATGTGGCTAATACGGTTTTTTGTGGCGGTTGGCACGCAAGATGGCGTTTGTTTTGCCATTCAGTTTTACGACAAACATTTAGTGGCGAGTGTGGAGGTCGGCGCAGAGCGAACCTTATCCATGGGCGACATGGCCGAATCCGTTCCCGACGCTCCAACCCCGGTAACTGTGGGCTGGTTGCGATAAGCACGCCGATGTCGCTGATAGACAAGTGAAGGTCCTGCGCCTTAAGCAGAATCCGCATCATGAGGCCGGTAGTCGGCCGTGGAGATTGAGCATGTCCCAAAGTTTCCTGAGCCCGGTAAATACCCAGACGTGGGCCAACGGCCGCCACCTGGTTCGTGTGGTCAAAGTGATCCAGGAAACCTGGGACGTACGCACTTTCTGTTTCATGGCCGACCAGCCGATCATGTTCTTCTTCAAGCCGGGGCAGTTCGTGACTCTGGAGCTTGAAATAGAAGGCGTGCCGGTGATGCGCTCGTACACCATTTCCAGTTCGCCTTCGGTGCCGTACAGCTTTTCGGTGACCATCAAGCGCGTGCCTGGCGGCAAGGTGTCCAACTACCTGCACGACACGTTGCATGAGGGCCAGGAGCTGGCGGTCCACGGGCCGGTTGGGCTGTTCAACGCCATCGACTTCCCGAACCCGAAGATCCTCTACCTCAGCGGCGGCGTCGGCATCACGCCGGTGATGTCCATGGCGCGCTGGTTCTACGACACCAACGCCAATGTCGACATGGTCTTCGTGCACAGCGCCCGCTCGCCCAAAGACATCATTTACCACCGCGAGCTGGAACACATGGCGTCGCGGATCGACAACTTCAGCCTGCACCTGGTCTGCGAGAAGCATGGCCTGGGTGAGCCTTGGGCGGGTTATCGCGGTTATCTGAATCAGAAGATGCTGGAACTGATGGCCCCGGACTTCATGGAGCGCGAAGTGTTCTGCTGCGGACCGACGCCATACATGACGGCGGTTAAACGCCTGCTGCAAGCCAACGGCTTCAACATGGCGCAGTATCACGAGGAATCCTTCGGCGCGACGCCACCGGAAGCCCGTGCCGACGCCGTGGAACAAGCAGAAATCGCCGCCGATGCGCCGGAAATCGACGCCTCCGACCTGCACCAGGTGGAGTTCACCGACACCGGAAAGAGCATACGCGTGGCACCGGGCGAAACCGTCCACGCAGCGGCAGCCAAGCTCGGCCTGATGATCCCCAAAGCCTGCGGCATGGGCATCTGCGGGACCTGCAAGGTGATGAAGCTCAGCGGCGAAGTGGAGATGGAGCACAACGGCGGCATCACCGAGGAAGACGAAGCCGAGGGTTACATCCTGTCGTGCTGCAGCATTCCGAAGGGGGATGTGCGGATCGAGTATTGATTGCCTAAGCAATTAGCGCCAAACCTGTAGGAGCGAATTCATTCGCGAAAGGGCCATCACATCCGGCACATCATTGCCTGACACAACGCCTTCGCGATTGAATTCGCTCCCAAAGGGAGACTGCGAATACAAGTAACCGATAGAGCCGCGACTTTCAAAGGTCGCGGCTCACATTTAAAGCGTGGAACCCGTCATTCAACCCTATACATCCTCATGTTTGAAGTAGTGTCTGGATCGCCATTAACAGGGGAGACACTGTAAGAATGTACGGTCGACCTCCCCCCATCCGCTACGACTGCTTCAAACCAAGCTTTAGGCACCTTGAATCTTACCGGGACTGCACCAATGAAAGTTTTGCTCTCCACGTGATTACCGCCGCCTGGCCCCATAGACATAGCGGTAATTATATCTCCCGCCTTGGCGTCGGGGTAATCAACAAGAAAAGTCCCGCCGCCTATTGGAAGGTTCGAAACAATAATAGCTCCGTCGACAGCTTCCTGGATAACCGGAGCGGGTAAAAGCTCAGGCATCGAGCCCGTCACTAAATAGCGTACGGCCTCAGATATTGCGATAACGCTATTATCTTCCCCGCGAAGAAAATACTGAAAACCCACAGTTCGTTTTCCACTGAAATATTGTTTGGGCACCTCGAAGGTCAGCGATATGGCTCGGTCCGGTACAACCTGGGTTTCATCGTAACTGCCGGAAGACGCCAGCCCCCATGCCTGCACTCTATCACCCGCTTTCATGCCATCGTATTCAACGACTAGCGTCGCACCTCCGGGCTTCAAGTCCCCAAAGACTATCGTACCCTCCCGGTCTATCAGCTTGGCTTCTTTGATAACGGGCGACTTCAAATTATCAGGACGTTCAATAGCCATCATAGATCCCTCTACACGTTGACGGCCCACGCTAGGCCCCAGGAAACGCCGATGAGATCAAATCGATTACTCGTGGCGCACCTGAATGCTAATGCGGAGAGAAAAGCGTGTCACTGTCAAAAGCCACACATAAAGGATCAGCACGATCGAAACAATCGCCTGTAAAAACATAACTTTCAAACAGTTAACTTTCTAACTGTTTTTTCGCTATTACAACCACAGCGAAATATTCTAAATGGGAAGTTGGAGGCGACCGAAAAAAACAAGCACAGGCTGTTACTTGGCGCGCTGTGTGCGGATCGAGCATTGATTGCCTTGGCGATAAGCGCAAAACCTGTGGGAGCGAATTCATTCGCGAAAGGGCCATCACATCCGGCACATCATTGCCTGACACAACGCCTTCGCGAATGAATTCGCTCCCACAGGTCACCGCCGCCCCGAAATCCGATTCAACCGGGGCGCGGTGTGCTTTTTACAAACTAAACCGCGAAACCATGCTGTTGAGGTCAACGGCCAGGCGCGTCAGCTCACCACTGGCGGCGGTGGTCTGTGCGGCTCCGTTGGAGGACTGGGCTGACAGGTCTCGGATGTTAACCAGGTTGCGGTCCACTTCACGCGCCACTTGGGCTTGCTCTTCCGCTGCGCTGGCGATGACCAGGTTGCGCTCGTTGATTTCCACCACCGCGCTGTTGATGGTGTCCAGCGCCAGGCCTGCGCCTTTGGCGATGTTCAGCGTCGATTCCGCGCGTTCGGTGCTGTTTCGCATCGAACCGACCGCTTTCTCTGTGCCGCCCTGAATGCTGCCAACCATGCGTTCAATTTCGCTGGTGGACTGCTGAGTACGATGGGCCAGCGCACGGACTTCATCGGCCACCACCGCAAAACCGCGACCGGCTTCACCGGCACGCGCCGCTTCGATGGCGGCGTTGAGGGCCAACAGGTTGGTTTGATCGGCGAGCCCACGAATCACGTCCAGCACTTTGCCGATGTCACGAGACTCTTCGGCCAGGTTGCCAATCAGCTCAGCGGTACTTTGCACATCACCGCTCATGCGTTCGATGGCATTGACGGTTTCCTGAACCAGATCACGACCATCACCGGCCGACGCCGTAGCGTTTTTCGAGGCCTCGGACGTGCTCACAGCGTTGCGCGCCACTTCTTCCACGGCGCTGGTCATTTCATTGACCGCTGTCGCTGCCTGCTCGATTTCGTTGTTCTGTTGCGACAGGCCGCGCGCGCTTTCGTCGGTGACGGCGTTCAACTCTTCGGCAGCAGAAGCCAGTTGAGTGGCCGAACCGGAAATGCGCATCAAGGTGTCGCGCAGTTTTTCCTGCATTTTCTGCATCGCAGCCAGCAACCGACCTGCTTCGTCAGTGCCGTCGACCTTGATCGGGCGCGTCAGGTTGCCTTCGGCGATGGTTTCGGCGGCTTCCAGCGCGGCAGCAATCGGACGGGTGATGCTGTTGGTCAGCAGCCAGGCAAACAACATGGTCAGAATCGTCGCAACGATGAGCAAGCCCACCACCCAGCTGAACGCCGAGCTGTACTCATCGGCTGCCATCTTGTTGGTGACACCTAGCTGATGGCTGTTGATATCGGCCAGTTTGGCCAAAACCAAGTTCATCTGGTCAGAGTTGGCAGCGGACTCGGTGTTCAGCAGCCGGGTCATCTCCGCCAGATTGCCCGCGCGACTGAGGCTGACAAGGCGCCCTTCGATCTGGCGGTAGTCGGCCAACAGACGCACAAATTCGTTATAGGCGCTCTGTTCTTCAGGGGAAGAGATCAGCTTTTCAAAGACAGCTTGGGCGTCGTTGATCTGTTTGTTACGCGAGGCAAACAGTTCGATGGTTTTGTCCTGAACGTCAGGCTCGCGGTTGGTGAGCAGGCGATACGACAGAACACGCATGCGGATGCCCGCCACGGTGAGCGTATTCAGATTCTGGATGCTGGGTACGGTGTTTTGTGCCACTTCATCGCCCGCTTCGCGGATTTTGCTCATCTGCGACAAGGCGAAGATGCCGAGAATCAGCATCAGGGCGCCGATCAGGGAGAATCCAAGGAACGCGCGTGGAGCAATATTCATGGTTCTTAAAGACATGGTATTTCCATAGGTGGAGCGCGTTCCGTGCGACCGGGAGAATTATTCAGAGAGTGCTGCTCCTATCGGACAACCCGCCGTGGACTTGAGCCAAAAGCGCCAAACGGCGTGCGGCAAATCGTCCTATCCATCGCGGTCTGACGAGCAGCAGGAACCAGATGGCTAAATCGCAGTCAACAGGGCCTCTTTATGCACTTACCCGCTGAAGAAAGCACAGACGCTGAAACGCCACGATTCAAAGGCTCAAACGCCGATAAACCCTGGCAAGCGCAATGACTTTTCTTTAAGGTGTGCGCCCGTTGAAATTGCTCGAGAAATCAAAATGTTGGAAGCATCCCTAAGCCAGTTGGAACAACTTGTCAGCGACCTGGTGCAACAGAACCAGCAGCTGCAAAACACGAATGCGCAGCTCAGCACCGAGCTGGCTCAAGTCAGGGATGACAACGACAGCCTGCAACTGAATCTGATGGAGCAGGAAGAGAAACAAGGCGCCACCGCCGCCCGCATTCAGGCATTGGTTGACCGCGCTACCAGCGCCAGCGCTGTGAGCGCATGAGTACTCACGCAGACGGGGTGACGGTCGTTTCGATTCTGGGCAACGACTACTCGATCAAGGCCCCGGCGGGCGAAGAGCAGACCTTGCTGCAAGCCACCGCCATGCTTCGCGCTTCACTGGCCGACACCAAGCGCAAATACCCCAGCCTCATCGGCGATCGCCTGTTGGTGCTGGCGGCCCTGAACCTGTGCTCGCAGCAGGTAGAGCTCAAAGCGCAACACCAGATCGAACTCGAGCGCTGCCAGCAGCAGATCGATGCGACAGTGGATGTGATTTCCAAGACGATTTCGCAGAGCTGATTTGGATTTGAATTGCGGCCACCTGTGGGAGCGAATTCATTCGCGAAAAGGCCAGTGCATCCGCCCGAAATTGGGCACCTGAAATGCCGCCTTCCCGGCCAATACTCTCCTGTAGGAGCCAACTTGTTGGCGAGGGCGGTCGACCAACACGTATTCATCGCCTGACACACCGCCTCGCCAACAAGTTGGCTCCTACAAGGTTCGGCGACAGCGGGGGATGCTAAGCCCCCATCACCAACCGGATATCCGCCGCCAATTCGCGCACCCGGGCTTCTTCGGTGTCCCATGAACACATGAAGCGTGCCCCGCCGTTGCCGATAAAGGTATAGAACCTCCAGCCCTTGGCGGTCAGTGCCGCAATGGCCGGCTCCGACAGTTGCAGGAACACGCCATTGGCCTGCACCGGGAACATCAGCTCGACCCCTGGAATGTCCTCCACCAGTCTGGCCAGCAGTTGCGCGCAATGGTTGGCGTGGTTGGCGTGTTTGAGCCAGGCGTCGTTTTCCAGCAGCCCGACCCAGGGCGCAGACAAAAAGCGCATTTTCGAGGCCAGTTGCCCGGCTTGTTTGCAACGGTAGTCGAAGTCCTCTGCCAGTTCGTGATTGAAGAACAGAATCGCCTCGCCCACCGCCATGCCATTCTTGGTGCCGCCAAAACACAACACGTCGACGCCGGATTTCCAGGTCAGCTCGGCAGGCGAGCACTCAAGAAAAGCGCAGGCATTGGAGAACCGAGCACCGTCCATGTGCAGGTTCAGGTTCAATTCCTTGCACGTTGCGCTGATGGCTTTGAGCTCTTCAGGCTGATAGACGCTGCCCACTTCCGTGGCTTGAGTCAGGGTCACGACACGCGGCTTGGGGTAGTGAATGTCCTGACGCTTGAGCGCGACTTCGCGAATCGACTCAGGGGTCAGCTTGCCCATTTCGCTGCGGGCGGTGAGCAGCTTGGAGCCGTTGGAAAAGAATTCCGGCGCGCCGCATTCGTCGGTCTCGACGTGGGCGGTTTCGGAGCAGATAACGCTGTGATAGCTCTGGCACAACGACGACAGCGCCAGGGAGTTGGCTGCCGTGCCGTTGAAGGCGAAGAACACCTCGCAGTCGGTTTCAAACAGTTTGCGGAATTGATCGGAGGCACGCGCGGTCCATTCGTCATCGCCGTAGGCACGCTGGTGGCCGTGGTTAGCCTGTTCCATCGCAGCCCAGGCTTCAGGGCATATGCCCGAATAGTTATCGCTGGCAAACTGCTGGCTCTTGTCGGTCATGGCCGAATCCTTGTCATTGATTATGCTGCGCACTGTAGCGAAGATCGTGGGGGTTGGTCATGGGTTGTTGTATTGCAACGCCCTTGCTTATGTAGGAGCCAACTTGTTGGCGAAGCAATATCTCAGCCGCCAGATATGTATCGGCTGTACCGGAGCCTCGCCAACAAGTTGGCTCCTACAGGTGATCGCTTCAGCCCAACGCCTATCGATATCCCGGAGCAATATGGACCTGTCTAACCCGCCTTACCTGCCCGGACGCAACAAGGCGCTGGACCTGCTCAAATGGCTGGCGATGCTGGCCATGGTGCTGGACCACTTGCGTTACGTGGGCTGGTCGGTGGATTTTCTCTACGTGCCGGGGCGATTGGCGTTCCCGTGGTTCTGTCTGGCGATTGCCGTGAACCTGGGGCGTAAAAGCGCGCTGCTGCCGGAGCCGAAGGTGCAGTGGCGCTATCTGGGCTGGATGCTGCTGTTTGCGGTGTTGTCGGAACTCCCCTACCGCCTGTTCATGCATGACGCCGACACCTTGAACGTCCTACCCACCCTGCTGCTTGGATTGCTGATTGCCCAGGGTTGGCGACATCGGCTGCCCGAGACACGGGTGATGGCCCTTGCGGCGCTGCTGATTGCGGCGGTTTTTCACAAATACCTGATGTTCAGTTTCTTTGGCGCTTTATTACCCTTGGCCTTGCTGCTGGTGCTGGAGCGCCCGCTGTGGCTGGCGATCCTGCCCGGTGCGGTGTGCGTGGCCGGTAATGCCTGGCCGCAAATGTTCGCCGGGGCGGCGTGGGGTGATCCGGTGTCCATCGGCTCGCTGGTCGCCTGCCTGATCGCGCCGATGCTCGGCCTGGCGCTGCTGCGTCGCCGCCTGCCCTTCACGGTCAAGCCCATGCGGCGCTGGGCGTATGCGATTTATCCGGTGCATTTTCTGGTGTTGTTGGGGGTGCGGGAGTTGTTGGCGCTTTAAAGCGTATCGCCGACCTGTAGGAGCTGCCGAAGGCTGCGAAAGCGGTGCTTCAGAAAGCGCGATTCGCAGCCTTCGGCAGCTCCTACAGGGTCAACATGATCTTCCTGTAGACAAACTGCCATCAGCGCATTTATCTTCTGCGCTGGCCACCGCAGTGGCCAACGTCGCTCGGACGGTTCCGGGCGCTTACGTATCTGAGGCCTCCATGGCAGACCTACCTTCGCCGCGCCGCTTTGCGCGTATCGATCGACTCCCCCCTTACGTCTTCAATATCACCGCCGAACTGAAAATGGCCGCTCGCCGTCGTGGTGAAGACATCATCGACTTGAGCATGGGCAACCCCGACGGGCCAACCCCACCGCACATCGTCGAAAAACTGGTTACCGTCGCCCAACGTGAAGACACTCACGGCTACTCGACTTCGCGTGGCATTCCGCGTCTGCGTCGGGCGATTTCCAATTGGTATAAAAAGCGCTACGACGTCGATATCGATCCGGAAGAAGAAGCCATTGTCACCATCGGCTCGAAGGAGGGCCTGGCGCACCTGATGCTCGCCACCCTCGATCAAGGCGATACAGTGCTGGTGCCGAACCCGAGCTACCCGATTCATATCTACGGCGCGGTCATTGCCGGCGCCCAGGTGCGTTCGGTGCCGCTGATCCCGGGTGTGGACTTCTTTGCCGAGCTGGAAAAAGCCATTCGCGGCTCCATCCCAAAACCGAAAATGATGATCCTCGGCTTCCCGTCCAACCCCACCGCACAGTGCGTGGAGCTGGATTTCTTCGAACGCGTGGTGGCGCTGGCCAAGCAGTACGACGTGCTGGTGGTCCACGACCTGGCTTACGCCGACATCGTCTACGACGGCTGGAAAGCCCCGTCGATCATGCAGGTGCCAGGCGCCAAAGACATCGCCGTGGAATTTTTCACCCTGTCCAAGAGCTACAACATGGCGGGCTGGCGGATCGGGTTCATGGTCGGTAACCCGGAGCTGGTCAACGCCCTCGCGCGGATCAAGAGTTACCACGACTACGGCACCTTCACGCCACTGCAGGTCGCGGCCATCGCGGCGCTGGAAGGTGATCAGCAATGCGTGCTGGACATCGCCGAGCAGTATCGCCAGCGCCGCAACGTGCTGGTCAAAGGCCTGCACGAACTGGGCTGGATGGTGGAAAACCCGAAAGCCTCGATGTACGTCTGGGCGAAAATCCCACCCGCCTACGCCCACCTAGGCTCGCTGGAATTCGCCAAGAAGCTGCTGGCCGAAGCCAAGGTCTGTGTCTCACCGGGTGTCGGCTTTGGTGAGTACGGCGATGATCACGTGCGCTTCGCCCTGATCGAGAATCAGGACCGGATTCGCCAGGCCGTGCGGGGTATTCGCGGGATGTTCCGGGCGGATGGTCAGTTGCCTGGTAAAGCTGTGGTCTGATTGCGACATCGCACCTTGAAAATCCCCCGGCATCCCCGGGGGATTTTTGTTTGGGAACGCAAACTCTGTAGGAGCGGCTTTAGCCGCGAGGATGCCGGGGCAGACGCTGGATATCAACCGACAGCAAGACCGCTCGCGGCTGAAGCCACTCCTACGGTTCAATGCCCATGACAAGGTATTTCGAACCATGTCGTAAACGCACCTTTGCGTGGCGTGCGCAGGCATTTGGCGTCTTGGGTCCGGCCCTAGTATCGCTGTCAAAGGGCTCGGCAGAGATGCTGCAGCCCCACCGACAAGTCAGGCGCCACGCCGCCGCTGGGAGAACCGCAATGTTCAGCAAGAATGACCAAATCCAAGGCTATGACGATGCACTGCTGGCAGCTATTAATGCCGAGGAGCAGCGTCAGGAAGATCACATCGAACTGATCGCCTCGGAGAACTACACCAGCCAGCGCGTGATGGAAGCACAAGGCAGCGGCCTGACCAACAAATACGCCGAAGGTTATCCGGGCAAGCGCTACTACGGCGGCTGCGAGCATGTGGATAAAGTCGAGCAACTGGCTATCGACCGTGCCAAGCAACTGTTCGGCGCCGATTACGCCAACGTCCAGCCGCACTCGGGCAGTTCGGCCAACGCAGCGGTTTATCTGGCGTTGCTGCAAGCCGGCGACACCGTGCTGGGCATGAGCCTGGCCCACGGCGGTCACTTGACTCACGGCGCGAAAGTCAGCTTTTCCGGCAAGCTCTACAACGCCGTGCAGTACGGCATCGACACCGCCACCGGCCTGATCGACTACGACGAAGTCGAGCGCATCGCCGTTGAATGCCAGCCAAAAATGATCATCGCCGGGTTCTCGGCTTACTCGAAAACCCTCGACTTCCCACGCTTCCGCGCCATCGCGGATAAAGTCGGCGCGTACCTGTTTGTCGACATGGCTCACGTCGCCGGTCTGGTGGCTGCTGGTCTGTACCCGAACCCGCTGCCATACGCCGACGTGGTGACCACCACCACCCACAAAACCCTGCGCGGTCCGCGTGGCGGTCTGATCCTGGCCAAGGCCAACGAAGAGATCGAGAAGAAGCTCAACTCCGCCGTATTCCCCGGCGGCCAGGGCGGCCCGTTGATGCACGTGATTGCCGCCAAGGCCGTGTGCTTCAAGGAAGCCATGGAGCCAGGCTTCAAGGTTTATCAGCAGCAAGTCATCGATAACGCCCAGGCCATGGCGCAGGTGTTCATCGAGCGTGGCTTCGATGTGGTGTCCGGCGGTACCGACAACCACCTGTTCCTGGTCAGCCTGATCCGTCAGGGCCTGACCGGCAAAGACGCCGACGCCGCGCTGGGTCGTGCGCACATCACCGTCAACAAGAACTCGGTACCGAACGACCCGCAATCGCCGTTCGTGACCTCGGGCCTGCGTATCGGCACCCCGGCCGTCACCACCCGCGGCTTCAAGGTCACCCAATGCGTCACGCTGGCCGGCTGGATCTGCGACATTCTCGACAACCTCGGCGATGCCGACGTTGAAGCCAATGTTGCCAGCCAAGTTGCCGCCCTGTGCACCGATTTCCCGGTTTATAGCTGAGTCAGGAGTAGCATTCATGCAGCATTACTCAGGCTTCGGCCTCTTCAAACACTCCCTCAGCCACCACGAAAACTGGCAGCGCATGTGGCGCACGCCGACCCCGAAAAAAGTCTACGACGTGGTCATCGTCGGCGGCGGCGGGCATGGTCTGGCGACGGCGTACTACCTGGCCAAAGAGCACGGGATCACTAACGTGGCCGTGGTCGAGAAAGGCTGGCTGGGCGGCGGCAACACGGCGCGTAACACGACCATCGTGCGTTCCAACTACTTGTGGGATGAGTCGGCGCATCTGTATGAACACGCCATGAAATTGTGGGAAGGCCTGTCTCAGGACCTGAACTACAACGTGATGTTCTCCCAGCGCGGCGTCTACAACCTGTGCCACACCTTGCAGGACATCCGTGATTCCGAGCGTCGGGTCAGTGCCAACCGCCTGAACGGTGTGGACGGCGAACTGCTTGACGGCAAACAGGTGGCGGACGAAATCCCGTACCTGGACTGCTCGAAAAACACCCGCTACCCGATCATTGGCGCCACCGTGCAACGTCGCGGCGGTGTAGCCCGTCACGATGCCGTGGCCTGGGGTTTCGCCCGTGCCGCCGACGCACTGGGCGTGGACTTGATCCAGCAGACCGAAGTGATCGGCTTCCGCAAGGAAAACGGCGTGTGCATCGGTGTGGAAACCAACAAAGGCTTTATCGGCGCCAAGCGCGTCGGTGTGGTAACAGCCGGTAACTCCGGGCACATGGCAAAACTGGCGGGCTTCCGTCTGCCGGTCGAATCCCACCCGTTGCAGGCGCTGGTGTCCGAGCCGATCAAGCCGATTATCGACAGCGTGATCATGTCCAACGCGGTTCACGGTTACATCAGCCAGTCCGACAAGGGCGACCTGGTGATCGGTGCCGGTATCGACGGCTACAACGGTTATGGTCAGCGCGGTTCGTACCCGGTGATCGAGCACACCATTCAGGCCATCGTCGAGATGTTCCCGGTGTTGTCCCGTGTGCGCATGAACCGTCAGTGGGGCGGCATCGTCGACACCACGCCGGACGCCTGCCCGATCATTTCCAAGACGCCAGTCCCGAATATGTTCTTCAACTGCGGCTGGGGTACCGGTGGCTTCAAAGCCACGCCGGGCTCGGGCAACGTGTTTGCCGCCAGCCTGGCCAAGGGCGAAATGCACCCGTTGGCGAAACCGTTTTCCATCGACCGTTTCCACAACGGCGCACTCATTGACGAACACGGCGCTGCCGCTGTCGCTCACTAACAGGAGATTCATCCATGCTGCATATCTTCTGTCCTCACTGTGGCGAACTGCGCTCCGAAGAGGAATTCCACGCGTCAGGCCAGGCTCACATCCCGCGTCCACTGGACCCGGCTGCCTGCACCGACGAGCAATGGGGCGATTACATGTTCTTCCGCGATAACCCACGCGGGCTGCATCACGAACTGTGGATCCACGCCGCCGGTTGCCGTCAGTACTTCAACGCGACCCGCGACACCGTGACTTACGAAATTCTCGAAACCTACCTGATCGGCACGAAACCGCAGTTCACCAATCCTGCGTTCGACAAGGCCAGCAGTGAGGGAGACCAGGTATGAGCCAGATCAACCGACTGCCCAATGGCGGCCGCATCGACCGCAGCAAGGTTTTGAACTTCAACTTCAACGGCCAGACCTATCAAGGCTTTGAAGGCGACACCCTGGCCGCTGCCCTGCTGGCCAATGGCGTGGACGTCATCGGCCGCAGCTTCAAGTATTCGCGTCCTCGCGGGATCTTCGCTGCGGGCTCCGAAGAGCCCAACGCGGTGCTGCAGATCGGCGCGACGGAAGCGACGCAGATCCCCAACGTGCGCGCCACCCAACAGGCGCTGTATTCGGGCCTGGTCGCCACCAGCACCAACGGCTGGCCGAACGTCAACAATGACGTGATGGGCATCCTCGGCAAGGTCGGCGGCAAGCTGATGCCACCGGGTTTCTACTATAAAACCTTCATGTACCCGCAATCGTTCTGGATGACTTACGAGAAGTACATTCGTAAGGCCGCCGGCCTTGGTCGCTCGCCGACTGAAAACGATCCGGACACTTACGACAACATGAACCACCACTGCGACGTGCTGATCGTCGGCGGTGGCCCTGCAGGTCTGGCCGCTGCTCTGGCGGCTGCACGCAGCGGCGCCCGAGTGATCCTGGCTGACGAGCAGGAAGAATTTGGCGGCAGCCTGTTGGACAGCCGCGAAAGCCTCGATGGCAAACCCGCAGCTGAATGGGTTGCCACCGTGATCGCCGAACTCAAAGGCCTGAAGAACGTGGTGTTGCTGCCACGCGCTACGGTCAACGGCTACCACGACCACAACTTCCTGACCATTCATGAGCGCCTCACCGACCACCTGGGTGATCGCGCGCCGATTGGCCAGGTCCGTCAGCGCATGCACCGGGTTCGCGCCAAGCGTGTGGTGCTGGCCTCCGGTACGCATGAGCGTCCACTGGTCTACGGCAACAACGACGTGCCGGGCAACATGCTGGCCGGTGCGGTTTCCACTTACGTGCGCCGTTATGGCGTAGCGCCGGGCAAGAAACTGGTGCTGTCCACCAACAACGACCACGCCTACCGCGTCGCTTTGGACTGGCTCGACGCCAGCCTGCAAGTGGTGGCCATCGCTGATGCACGCCACAACCCACGGGGCGCGCTGGTTGAAGAAGCCCGCGCCAAAGGCATCCGCATTTTGACCGGCAGCGCCGTGATCGAGGCCCGTGGCAGCAAGCACGTGACCGCAGCGCGCATCGCCGCCATCGACGTCAAGGCTCATCGTGTCACCAGCCCTGGCGAATGGCTCGACTGCGACTTGATCGCCAGCTCCGGTGGCTACAGCCCTATCGTTCACCTGGCTTCGCACTTGGGCGGCAAGCCGGTGTGGCGTGAAGACATCCTCGGTTTCGTGCCGGGTGAAGCACCACAGAAACGCGTCTGCGTCGGCGGCGTCAACGGCGTCTACGCCTTGGGCGACACCCTGGCCGATGGTTTTGAAGGCGGCGTACGCGCGGCCAGCGAAGCCGGTTTCAACGTGGTCGAAGGCGTCTTGCCGAAAGCCTTGAGCCGCGCTGAAGAGCCGACGCTGGCGCTGTTCCAGGTGCCTCATGACAAACCGACTGCCCGTGCGCCGAAGCAATTCGTCGACTTGCAGAACGACGTCACCGCTGCTGCCATCGAACTGGCGACCCGCGAAGGTTTCGAGTCGGTTGAGCACGTCAAACGCTACACCGCGCTGGGCTTCGGCACCGATCAGGGCAAGCTGGGCAATGTCAACGGTCTGGCCATCGCCGCCCGTTCGCTGAACGTGACCATCCCGGAAATGGGCACCACCATGTTCCGCCCGAACTACACGCCAGTAACCTTTGGCGCGATTGCCGGTCGGCACTGTGGGCACATCTTCGAGCCTGTGCGCTTCACCGCGCTGCACGCCTGGCACGTGAAGAACGGCGCCGAATTCGAAGACGTCGGTCAGTGGAAACGCCCTTGGTACTTCCCGAAAGCCGGTGAAGACATCCACGCTGCCGTTGAGCGCGAATGCAAAGCCGTGCGCGCCAGCGTCGGCCTGCTGGACGCCTCGACCCTGGGCAAGATCGACATTCAAGGCCCGGATGCCCGTGAGTTCCTGAACCGCATCTACACCAACGCCTGGACCAAGCTCGACGTGGGCAAGGCGCGTTATGGCCTGATGTGCAAGGAAGACGGCATGGTCTTCGACGACGGGGTTACCGCCTGTGTCGCCGACAACCATTTCATCATGACCACCACCACCGGCGGCGCGGCTCGCGTGCTGCAATGGCTGGAAATCTACCAGCAGACCGAATGGCCTGATCTGAAGGTGTACTTCACCTCCGTGACCGACCATTACGCGACCCTGACCCTGTCCGGTCCGAACAGCCGCAAGCTGCTCAGCGAAGTGACCGACATCGATCTGGGCCGTGAAGAATTCCCGTTCATGACCTGGAAAGAAGGTCATGTCGGCGGTGTTCCGGCGCGGGTGTTCCGTATCTCGTTTACCGGCGAGCTGTCGTACGAGGTCAACATCCAGGCCGACTACGCCATGGGCGTTCTGGAACAGATCATCGAAGCCGGCAAGAAGTACAACCTGACGCCGTACGGCACCGAAACCATGCACGTGCTGCGGGCCGAGAAGGGTTTCATCATCGTGGGCCAGGACACCGACGGCTCGATGACCCCGGACGACCTGAACATGGGCTGGTGTGTCGGCCGCACCAAACCGTTCTCGTGGATCGGCCAGCGTGGCATGGCCCGTGAAGACGTGGTGCGCGACCAACGCAAACAGCTGGTAGGCCTCAAGCCGGTTGATCCGAACAAATGGCTGCCGGAAGGCGCGCAACTGGTGGTCGATCCTAAACAATCGATCCCGATGACCATGATCGGTCACGTAACGTCCAGCTATGCGTCGAACTCGCTGGGTTATTCGTTTGCGATGGGCGTGGTTAAAGGCGGCCTCAAGCGCATGGGTGAGCGGGTGTTCTCGCCGCAAGCCGATGGCAGCGTGATCGAAGCCGAAATCGTGTCTTCGGTGTTCTTCGATCCGAAGGGTGAGCAGCAGAACGTGGAGTAATGCTCCACTTGTAGGAGCTGCCGAAGGCTGCGAACTGGCGCGAAGCGACAGCGCGATTGAGCCCTTTCGCAGCCTGCGGCAGCTCCTACAGGCTCAGCCAATGCTCGACAACAGAATTCAGAACAGGTGCTCTATGACCACAGCCAACGTTTACCAGCAGCGGCCAACGACCGGCGCAAAAGCCGAGTCATCGCTGTTCCATGCCGACCTCAGCAGCCTGGTCGGTAAAGGTCGCGCCAACCCTGGCGTGTTCCTGCGTGACAAGAAATTGCTCGGCCACCTGACCCTTCGTGGCGACGCTCATGATCCAGCCTTCGCCGCGGGCGTCCATAAGGCGCTGGGCATGGAATTGCCGGGCGCGCTGGCGCTGGTCATCAGCGGCGAAAGCTCCCTGCAATGGCTTGGCCCGGATGAGTGGCTGCTGATCGTGCCAGGCGGTGAAGAATTCGCCGTCGAGCAGAAACTGCGCGAAGCACTCACCGGTCTGCACATCGCTATCGTCAATGTCAGCGGCGGTCAGTCGATCCTCGAACTGAGCGGCCCGAAAGTTCGCGAAGTGCTGATGAAGTCCACCAGCTACGACGTACACCCGGACAGCTTCCCGGTGGGCAAAGCGGTGGGCACGGTGTTCGCCAAATCGCAGCTGGTGATCCGGCGCACGGGTGAAGAAACCTGGGAATTGCTGATCCGCCGCAGCTTCGCCGATTACTGGTGGATGTGGCTGCAGGACGCAAGCGCCGAGTACGGCCTGACCGTTCAGGCCTGACCTACACCTGTAGGAGCTGCCGAAGGCTGCGAAAGCGGTGTATCAGACACAGTGAATTCGCAGCCTGCGGCAGCTCCTACAGGTCCAGCGCATACCGAAAGAAATGTCCCAGGAGTTATTGAATGAGCCGCGCCCCCGACACATGGATTCTGACTGCCGACTGCCCAAGCGTGCTGGGTACGGTGGACGCGGTGACCCGCTATCTGTTCGAGCAGGGCTGCTACGTCACTGAGCATCACTCGTTTGACGACCGGCTTTCCGGGCGCTTTTTCATTCGTGTGGAATTCCGCCAGCCGGATGGTTTTGACGAGCAAGGCTTCCGCGCTGGCCTCAAAGAACGTGGCGAAGCGTTCGGCATGATCTTCGAACTCACGGCGCCAAACTACCGGCCAAAAGTGGTGATCATGGTCTCCAAGGCCGATCACTGCCTCAACGACCTGCTCTACCGCCAGCGCATCGGCCAGCTGTCCATGGACGTGGTCGCCGTGGTGTCCAACCATCCGGATCTGGAGCCTCTGGCGCTCTGGCACGAAATTCCGTACTACCATTTCCCGCTGGACCCTAACGACAAGCCCGCTCAGGAAAGCAAAGTCTGGCAGGTGATCGAAGAGTCCGGTGCCGAGCTGGTGATTCTTGCCCGCTACATGCAAGTGCTGTCGCCGGATCTGTGCCGCAAGCTGGACGGCAAGGCGATCAACATTCACCACTCGCTGCTGCCAGGGTTCAAGGGCGCCAAGCCTTACCATCAGGCTTACAACAAGGGCGTGAAGCTGGTGGGCGCGACCGCGCATTACATCAACAACGACCTGGACGAAGGCCCGATCATCGCTCAGGGCGTGGAAGTGGTGGATCACAGCCACTACCCCGAAGACCTGATCGCCAAAGGCCGCGACATCGAAGGCCTGACACTGGCACGGGCGGTGGGGTATCACATTGAACGGCGGGTGTTCCTGAACGCTAACAGGACGGTGGTGCTGTAAACCCAATGCCCTTGTAGGAGCGAACTTGTTCGCGAGGCGGTGTAACTGCAACACCGAGTCGCCTGGCTCGCCAACAAGTTGGCTCCTACAAATCGTCAACATCAAGGCAAGCACCCCAGAGCAATCAGTGCGTTGCTGCAGCACCAACAAGCAGCGCATTTCTCCGCGACATAACTACAAAATCGAGGTGAACAAATGGCTGACAATCGTGGTGTGGTGTATCTCGGCGCTGGCAAGGTCGAAGTACAGAATATCGCTTACCCGAAAATGCAGGACCCGCGTGGTCGCAAGATCGAGCACGGCGTCATCCTGCGGGTAGTCTCAACCAACATTTGTGGCTCGGACCAACACATGGTTCGCGGCCGTACCACTGCCCAGACCGGCCTGGTACTGGGTCATGAAATCACTGGCGAAGTCATCGAAAAAGGCACCGGCGTCGAAAACCTGAAAATCGGTGATCTGGTCTCGGTGCCATTCAATGTGGCCTGCGGTCTGTGCCGCTCCTGCAAAGAGCAGCACACCGGTGTGTGCCTGTCGGTGAACCCGGCTCGCCCAGGTGGCGCATACGGCTACGTCGATATGGGCGACTGGACCGGCGGCCAGGCCGAATACGTGCTGGTGCCGTACGCCGACTTCAACCTGCTCAAGCTGCCTGACCGCGATCGCGCGATGGAAAAAATCCGTGACCTCACCTGCCTTTCCGACATCCTGCCAACCGGCTATCACGGCGCAGTCACAGCAGGCGTCGGCCCGGGCAGCACGGTGTATATCGCTGGCGCAGGTCCCGTTGGCCTGGCCGCTGCCGCATCCGCCCGTTTGCTCGGCGCCGCGGTGGTGATCATCGGTGACGTGAACCCGACGCGCCTGGTTCACGCCAAGGCCCAGGGTTTTGAAATCGCCGACCTGTCCCTGGACACCCCGCTGCACGAACAGATCGCTGCGCTGCTGGGCGAGCCGGAAGTGGATTGCGCCGTTGACGCCGTTGGCTTCGAGGCCCGTGGCCATGGTCACTCTGGCGTGCAGCATGAAGCGCCGGCCACCGTGCTCAACTCGCTGATGGGCGTGGTGCGTGTAGCGGGCAAGATCGGTATTCCCGGCCTGTATGTGACTGAAGATCCAGGTGCTGTGGACGCTGCGGCCAAAATGGGTAGCCTGAGCATCCGCTTCGGCCTGGGCTGGGCCAAATCTCACAGCTTCCACACCGGCCAGACTCCGGTCATGAAGTACAACCGCCAACTCATGCAAGCCATCATGTGGGACCGCATCAAGATCGCTGACATCGTCGGCGTCGAGGTCATTAGCCTGGACGACGCACCGCGTGGTTATGGCGAGTTCGATGCAGGCGTGCCGAAGAAGTTTGTGATCGATCCGCACAAGTTGTTCAGCGCGGCGTAAGAAGCTTCAGACAAGGGCGACGCGATGTCGCCTTTGTCTCATCAACCTGAAATAAATATTTCTGTGAGCAGGAACATTGCTTTCGCGAGCAAGCTCGCTCCCACAGGTCCTGTGTTTGCTGCGTGACCAGGGATCTCCTACGAGACAGATGAACGCGCCCGCACCAGCACCGAATAATACTGGTCGCTGGGGTAGGCGTTTGTGTCAGGCCCGGCCACCCCGCGCATCTCGGCAATCGACCGATAGAGGTGGGTGTTCCAGTTGCGACTTCTCGGCAGCTCCGGTGTGGGTGTCTTGTGTTCCCGTGACGGCTCGGACAAGTCAGTGGCAAGCACGGCGGTGGTCACTCCGTTCTGATCGAGAATTTTCCCGGTGATGCACATGAAGTGGAACTCGTACTCCGACGACTTCGCCCCTGTCACGCCATGGCGCTCGATAAAGCCGATACCTTCACCGATCTCCGGAAATGAGCCGGCATCGCTGAAGTAATCGGAGTGCCCTTCCTTGCCGATCCAGTCATCCAGTTCAGTGGTGGAGATATTCAGGGCCACTTGCTGGCCATCGTGCAGCGCCACCACTTCCACGTTGGGCACCAGCGCAGCCGCCTCGCCGAGGCGCTCGCCTGCGTAGTCAAATTCGGAGGTCCCTCCGGCGTATCGGGATACCAACAGCTCGGTGCTGGAGATGCAGCTTTGCGGGACCTCGATCATGGATTGAAGCGTCACATAGCCACTTCGATTGACCCGGCTGCTGCCAAACAACTTGCCTGGCACATTGAGCTTTCCGTTTTGCAGTACAGCGTCATCGTCAAACAGATGCAGGTCCTGATGGTGCACCTGGAGTTCAGCGCTGTTCCTGAGCTGTGCTGAAGTAAATCGACCGTTGGCAACCGTCGAGCGCCGGTAGTTTCGGGTTCTGACCGAGTCAACGGGCTGAGCTTGCCAGTTTCCACCTTTAAGACCCGGCCGATTGATCAGGGTGAACTCACGGCCACCGGCATAACGCACCCAGGGATAAGCCCACAGGCTGCCCAGCAGTTTGCCTTCGGGGGGCACCAGGACGAAAACACTGTGGCCGCTATCCCAATGCGCTCGGTAGAGCTTGCCGTTATCGAGCTTTATGTAATCACGCCCATTGACTGCAAAACTGCCTCTTCGTGGCCCGGAATCGACAAAGGTGGCGCCGGACAGATCGACCGATCCGCTGGGGATGGTGATGTGTCTGGCCCGCTCGGCATATTGATCGTCGTTGATATGCAACTGTAGTGCAGGACCGATCAATCGCGTCTCAGCCCGAGGCGCTTCAAGGCTGGTCACCGACTGGTATTTATATCCACGCTGCGAAGAAACGAAGATCCGCCGGCTATCTGTTTCTGAAACTTCAGCCACCGACAACACGACAATGTCCTTGATCAAAGACGGGTCAGGATAGTGAGCTTCAATGCGATCAATGAGGGATCCCGAGCTACTCAAGTAGATTTCATCGCTGCTGGCGGCAGCCGTCATTCGCAGTTGCTCAGCCGCTGAGTGGGCAAAGTAGACCGTTGCTCCGCTCTTGGTCTGCACGTGGGCCAGCAACAGATTGTTCTGCCCCAGCGCCTGCTTTAACTGACGGACGAGACTGATCCTGTCGACGGCCAGGGGCGCTATGTTTTCGCTGGGTGTCAGCAGGGCTTTGCCCGGCCCGATCTGGCGCAGCACTTTCTCCCCAAGGCCTAGCGAGGTCGCACTGGACGCCGCGCCCCACTCGATGGTCTTGCCCAGCAAGGTGTTGGCCAACGCGGCCTGATTGCGCGGGGCGAAGAGAATCGCGTGCTCCGGTTGGGTATCGAGCACATAGAACGGGTTATCCACCGTGGTAATGGATGTCGGCAATTGCGCCTTGATCTTGCCCACCGCCGCGACATTGTCAGTCACCCATTGAGGATTGCGCGCGTAGGCTTCGTTGGCGGCTTTTGCGCCGTAGAACAACTCCAGGGCGAAGTCATCATGGGCAACGCCGCCTCGATATTCGGGCTGGAGATAAAGTTCGGGAGAGGCGCGTTTGGGGTCGGCCTCGGGATCGATTTTGCTCAGCTTCAGTTCGATGGATTTCTGGCCAGCCGAAGTTTCGCCCGGTACCAAAGCCAGGAAGTCTTCGGCAGCCAGCGTACCCCGATAATGCACGCCTCGATCAGCTTCAATCACCAGCTCCTGCCCGCCGCCTGAGGCCTTCGTGGCAAGCACGCCAGCGACGACCTTTTTGCCGATCAGCCCTTCAAGGGTTTCGCGGATTTCGACGGTAACGAACATGCCTTTGGCCGCGATGATCCGCGCCCGGATCTCAGGCTTGAAGGTCGGCATGGCGGGCAGCGTTGCACTGACTTGCAGCTCACTACCATCGGCGCGAATGAAGCGCGTCTCGTCGCTCAGGTTCCCGGCATGTTCCAGCACCTCAACATGGCCGTTGCGCTCGGTGACGTACTTCTGCTCTATGACACCGATGGCCATGTTCTTGCGGACCTTGCCGCCTTGCAAATCCGTGACTTCGGTCGAGACCTCGTCCAGCGTCGCGACACAATTGTCGTACCAACTGACGGCATTGGCCGGCGCTTGAGGACGCTGCGGTCGGCCGCTGAATGCAGTGGGGAAAGCTTCGGTATGGGCGAAGCGGGAAAACTGCACAGCACTGCCAGCCCCATGAGCCGGCTTTTTCCACTGCCCGGCTTCGACGTCCAGAGTATGCAGCGGGCGTAACTCCGCGCCGTGGATGCCCATGACCGTGCGATGTGCCAGGCCGTTGAGCATGTAGTATTTTTCGTTGATCCCGCCCAGCAGGATCCCCCGCGCACCGCCCTCCACAATGGCGTTGCCGTTCCAGTCCAGGCTGCTGATTTTCCGGCCCATTGGCCGCTCGGTAATATGACCGCCATCGGTTATGGCCCAGAAAGGACTGTTGGCAGAGGTTGGCGTGCTTATTTCAGGGGCTTCATTTTCAGCGCTGACAGCGTTCTGGGCCTCATAACTGGGCCCACGCTCGGCCGGGCTATTCGCGCGCCCGTCATCGAGTAACGAGACCCTGTTCACGGGCTTGGCCGAGGCGGTATGGCTGAACCCATGAATAGCGCTGATGCCGCAATGCAGGGCCGAATGCATCCCCATCAACAAGAAGCCGAATTGCTTCACCGAGCCAGGATAATCGTTGGCCTTGATCGCTGTTTTGAGGGCGGTGATCTGCTGGCTCATCGCCCAGAGATTGGCACCTTGCAGCATTAACGTCCCCAATACCCTGGGCGGCAGGGTGCGACACCTGAGCAACAGCTCGGCGAAAATATTCACTCCATCCAGCCCAATCGCGTCGGCGTCTCCACTGTAAAGATCAAACCCCAGATTGATGAAATTACCCAGTACCGGAATCAACCCCGCCACTTGATGCACGACCTGCAGAACATGCTGCGCAGAGGTCGACATATTCTGGATGTCGTCGTTGTTTGCCCGCGCCCGCAGGAATGTGTCAAATGCACGCACGCGGGTCTCCAGCAGATCGTTTTCGCTGAAGGTCAACAATTCGATGCAATACACCGCCTTGTCGGTGTCAGGTGGATTGCCCCGATCAAGGCGCGACAGGCGCACTGCGGCGTCGGCGGATGTCAGCAGGATCCGCTCCGCTTCAAGGGCACGAAACTCGCCGGTCGCATTGAGGGTGTAAGTCTTGACCTGGTCCGCGAACGCCTCTTTCGGTTTGGTCAGATCGTCCGGTAAATCACCGTTTTCCACGAAGGAGATGTTGGCGTCGAACAAGCCGGTGAGCTTCGCAGTCAGCACCTTGCTGTCGCCGCTGTAGGTGCAGGTAGTGGTGATGGCCGTCGCCAACTGCTGCAACAGTTCCTCGAAGTTATCAGCCAGACCTATTTCCCGGCGCAGGTCTTCGTCGTACACCACACTTAGTAAAGTTCTGTATCCCGCAGACTTGGCAAAGCGAACAAACGTCCCGGTATTTTTCCAGCTGGCTTCATAGCGGATATCAAAGGTTGCCTGAGCGATCACGCCCCAATTGAACTCTTCAAGGCCCAGATAACGGCATATGGCACGGGAAACGAACTCTGGCTGGGTAGGCTGCAGAATGACTTTCAACTGCTGTTGGGTTTGAAGGCTTTGCGCGATGACGGAGTAATAAATACTGGCCGCTTCATGAAGGCACTGCAGGTAGGTCACTTTGGAGGGTGAAGCACTGTCTTGCTGGTAATGATTGAGCAGATGATGCGCTGCCTCGTTCAATGATGTGCAGCGGGCGATATCCCAATTGGCTTTACGCAGCTCATTGGTGATGGCTGTGAATCGTTCATTGATGGTTTCGTAGCCGCCTTTGGACAGCGGGTCCAGGTATAGAAATGGCGGCTCTTTGCTGCAGATATTGAAGGCTTGAATGTCCAGATTGCGTAAATCGTGGCTGCGCAGAACCACGTTGGGGACGATCATTTCGACCACCAGCTTTTCGATGTTGATCGCCCCTTCGCCTTCGGAATATTTGATGGTGTTAATCATGTAGGCCGAGAGTTCGTCTTGAGCCTTGGTGAAGTACTGCGCGAGGTTTTCGGCACTCCAGGGGTTCACCGTGTGCTGCTCGCGGTAGATGTCGTCCGCGCCATCGCTGTCGTAAACCACCAGTTTCAGGGTGATGCCGCCTGCGTGCTGAAGCAGGTCTAAAAGCGCTTTTTCGTTTCTTTCCAGCGAGGCGCCGAAGTGTTGGTAGCCGTTCAGCAAATTACGATATCGCCCAAGATGACATTGGCTTTCCCGCTTTATTTCCTGCTCGATAACCTTGTAATCATCCGTGCCCCTCTCGTCGACCGTCCGCGCGCGAAAGCTATAAACCTGCGAGGTATTCAATACAAAGCGGGGCTGCTCGGCGATGGTGAAAGGAAGGGCCAGTGGGCTGGCAATATTCGGGGTGGTACGTTCCTTGGGCAGGAGTTCAGTGACGGCATTCGCCAGATCTGCGCGGCTGGCTTTCTGAGGGATAACCACACCGTAATAGTTCAGCAAGCACTGCAATGAGACCGTACTGTCTTCTCGAATCAGCAAATCGCCGTGTACTCCCGCCTTGTGCAAGTGCACAGCAATTCGATCCAGCATTTCGGTGAGCTGAATGAATCTCAGAAAAGTGTCGGACAGCGTACAGATCACCGTTCGCGAGCTATTAGAGAGACCAGACAGGTTCAGGGTATAAGCCTTCTTTTTTGCGATATGCAGCTGACAGATGAATGGCTTGCTGAAGTCCATTCGGCCGTTATTTACAATCGCCAACTCTCTGCGCAGATTCACTACCGAGATGTGTGGCAGAAAACGTTGCGCAATGGCAGAGGCCGGATGCGTTTCATCCATAGCGGCTTGAATGAAGACTTTTACTCGTGCCAGTAGCGCACCGAAAGATGCAACGACGGAATGCAATGGCGAGTCTTCACCCAGCCCGATGAACACTCGGTCAGTCGAATAAGTGCCGGCATGAAGATCCCGCTGTCGCGCACGCAGGTAATTCACCAGCTTGCGGTAATCACTTTTGCCTCGGTCAATCTGGGCGCCTGCCACACGCATGTTTTGTTGAGTGGCGGTTGAATGGGAAAGGTTGTCGGCCAAGGCTGATTGCTCCATGCAGGTTAAATGAGCGTTAACCATGCCGTGCTGCAAAAAGCTCGGGTAATAGATAAATGTTCCGCGTATCAGCCCGTCGGAACATTCCCCGCCTCGAACGAGTCAAAAACGTGTTTCTGCCGGCCCATCGGGTCGGACTCACTGTTTAGGGGTTGTTTTCGATGAAGATTTCACGCGGCTTGGCACTGGCAACCTTGATGGCGGTTACGGCCGCTCCGGTTTATGCCTTCAATCTCAATGACGCGGCCAACGCCGTTTCCAACGCCACCGGCGGCAATCAGAAAGCGACAGCAGCGCCTGAAGCAGCGGGTTTGCTCAACACGTTGGGCACCACGCTTAACATCACGCCAGAGCAAGCGGTGGGTGGCACCGGCGCCTTGTTGGGCCTGGCGAAGAACAAGCTGGCGGGCAACGATTACAGTCAGTTGAGCAAGTCGGTACCGGGCCTTGATCAACTCGCCGGAACAGGCGCGCTGAGCAGCCTGGGTAGCCTGAACGGTCTGGGCAATGTGTTGGGCAACTCGGGCAAGAGCGCCGACAGTTCGGTACTCAACAGCGCATTGGGCAACGTGCAGAGCATGGGTGACGTGAACAAGGCGTTCTCGGCACTGGGCATGGACAGCTCGATGGTCAGCCAGTTTGTGCCGCTGATTCTGCAATACCTCGGCCAGCAAGGCGCCGGTGGTTCAGCGCTGCAAAGCCTGAGCAGCGTGTGGGGCGCTAAAGGCAGCTGATTCAGCGCTGATATTCACTCTTGGGACGCATCGCTGCGCAACGTGGCGATGCGTGCGTTCTTCTCCAGCCAGAGCTGATTGACCCAGCCCTGCACCTTCTCGCGAAACGCCGGATCGTTCTCGTAATCGCCTTGCCACAAAGCGGGGTCGAGTTCGCGGGTCTGGATGTCGATAATCACCCGAGGCACATCACCACACAGCAGGTTCCAGAACCCCGGGATGCGCTCGCCGGGATAAACCACGGTCACGTCCAGAATCGCATCCAGTTGTTCGCCCATAGCCGCCAGCACGAACGCCACGCCACCCGCCTTGGGTTTGAGCAAGTGCGAATACGGCGAGTTCTGCTCGGCTTTCTTCGCCTGGGTGAAGCGTGTGCCTTCAAGGTAATTGACGATGGTCACGGGCTGGCGCTTGAACAACTCACACGCCTCACGAGTGATTTTCAGATCGTGGCCCTTGAGCTCAGGGTTCCTGGCCAGGAACGCCTTGGTGTAGCGCTTCATGAACGGATAATCCAGCGCCCACCACGCCAGGCCCAGCAGCGGCACCCAGATCAGTTCTTTCTTGAGGAAGAATTTGAAAAATGGCGTGCGGCGGTTGAGGGCCTGAATCAGCGCTGGAATATCAACCCAGGACTGGTGATTGCTGATGACCAGATACGACGTATCGCTGCGCAGCCCTTCTGCGCCACGCACTTCCCAGCGGGTGGGAATGCACAGGGCAAAAATCAGTTTGTCGATCTCGGCCCAGGTCTCGGCCAGCCACATCACGGCCGCTGAACAGCGGTCGCGCAGGTGCCCGCTGAAGGTCAGCTTGAGCAGGGCAAATACCAGCAGCGGCCCAATAATAATCAGGGTATTGAGCAACAGCAGCAACGTGACGAAACAGCCGGTGAGCAGGCGACGCATAATCTGATCTACGATTTCTGGGCGGGCCATCATAAAGAGGCTAGCGGCTAACGCCAAATCTGCATGGCGTTGACAACTGTTTCACGAGGTTACAGGTAAGGTTGGGGGGTGCGAACGAAAGCGAGCCCTAGTGTCTAAAAACCGATCCAGTCCCTGTAGGAGCGAACTTGTTCGCGAGGCGATATATCTATGCACACATCACCAACGCCCTCGCCAACAAGTTGGCTCCTACAGAGATCAACCGCACTCCAACTCCACAAAGGTACTCACCACGTGAAACCAATCCTGGCGCTATTGTCCCTGCTGGCGTTGCCGGTCATGGCCGCCGAGCCGACGCTGTATGGCCGCTACGAGTACATCAAGGTCTCGGAATTCGGCGAAACCTTCAAGGCCAAGATGGACACCGGCGCGTTGACCGCCTCGCTGTCGGCCAAGGACATCGAGCTGTTCAAGCGCGATGGTGATGACTGGGTGCGGTTCCGCCTGGCCACCAAAGACGCCAGCAACAAGGTCTATGAGCATAAGGTCTCGCGCATCAGCAAGATCAAGAGCCGCTCGGAAAACGACGATGACGAAGATGAAGCCATCGACCCGACCAAGCGCCCGGTGGTAGACCTTGAGCTCTGCCTGGGTGACGAGAAGCGTACCGTCGAGGTCAACCTGGTGGATCGCAGCCACTTCAACTACCCGCTGTTGATCGGCGCCAAGGCGTTGCGCGAGTTTGATGCGGCAGTGAATCCTGCACGCCGATATACCGCTGACAAGCCGGGTTGCTGATTAAGTCGCTGCCAGGAACTGCCCCCCTGTTGGAGCGAACGTGTTCGCGAGGCGATTTGGCAGGCGACAAATGAACATCGCCTGCCAAATCGTCTCGCCAACAAGTTGGCTCCTACAGGAAATTGGGTAGCTTTGAGCAACAAAAAACGGCGCCCTTGCGGGGCGCCGTTTTTGTTTAGCTGCCTTGAATCAGGCGTGGACCAGCGTCGCTTCAGCATCGCGCACGATTGGCTGCAACGGCAGCAACGGTGCATGAGGATCGGCTTCGACCGACGCGCGCCATGCGGCCAGCCACTCCGGATGGCTCTCGCTCCAGACCTGCTCATGCAGGCGGGCCAGGGCGACCGGGTCGCTGAGCAGCATCAGACGCTCGTGGTTGTCTAGCTTGTCAGGGCCAGCCTTCAACGCGTGACGCACACGTTCCATACGCACGAACTCGATGGGCTCGACAACCCGGTGACGCGAGGTCGCCAGGGCGCAAGCCAGGGCGTTCTGCTGCGGGTCGACGACGGCGCGGATGAAGCCTTGTTTCAGCGCGTGCCAGCGATTTTCGTGGGTGTACAGGTCGGTGGACACCAACTCTTGCGGCGGCGTGTGCTCTTCAGGAATCAGGAAGAACTTATCGTCCCGCGCCTTGAGGCCCAGACCGGTGCGGCTGGAAATCACCGAGACCGGAATCGACAGCATCAGCGAACCGACAATCGGTGCCAACCACCACAGGAAGCTTGGGTTCAGCCAAGCCACCAGCAAGGCCCAGCAAGCGCCCAGCAATGTTTGAGGACCATGACGCTTGACCGCTTCGAGCCACGGCGTGGAGTCATCGTCGCGTTGCGGCGAGTTCCAGGTCGCAGCCCAGCCCAGGAATGCAGCCAGTACGAAGCGGGTGTGGAACAGCATGCGCACCGGCGCCAGCAGCACCGAAAACAGCATTTCCATCAGCATCGACAGCGTAACTTTGAACTTGCCACCAAAGCCTGTAGCGCCTTTGGCCCAGATCAGAATGACGCTGAGCAGTTTAGGCAGGAACAGCAACACGATGGTGGTCGAGAACAGAGCAACGGCTTTTTCCGGGTGCCATTGAGGCCACAGCGGATAAAGCTGACGCGGTTCCAGGAAGTACGTCGGCTCCATCAGCGTATTGACCGCCAGCAAGGCTGTGGACAAGACGAGGAAGAAGAACCATAACGGCGCCGACAGGTACGACATGACCCCGGTGAGGAATACCGCCCGGTGAACCGGGTGCATGCCCTTGACCAGGAACAGCCTGAAGTTCATCAGGTTGCCGTGGCACCAGCGACGGTCGCGCTTGAGTTCGTCCAGCAGGTTCGGCGGAAGCTCTTCGTAACTGCCCGGCAAATCATAGGCAATCCACACGCCCCAGCCGGCACGGCGCATGAGCGCTGCTTCGACGAAGTCGTGAGACAGAATCGCACCGGCAAACGCACCTTTACCCGGCAACGGCGCCAGGGCGCAGTGCTCGATAAACGGCTTCATGCGGATGATCGCGTTGTGACCCCAGTAGTGGGATTCACCCAGCTGCCAGAAGTGCAGACCGGCAGTGAACAGCGGGCCGTATACGCGAGTCGCAAACTGCTGCATGCGCGCATAAAGCGTGTCCATGCCCGAAGCACGTGGCGCGGTCTGGATGATACCGGCGTCCGGCGTGGCTTCCATCAAGCGCACCAGACTGGTCAGGCATTCGCCGCTCATGACGCTGTCTGCGTCGAGCACGACCATGTAACGGTAGTCACCGCCCCAGCGACGGCAGAAGTCGTCAAGGTTGCCGCTTTTGCGTTTTACGCGACGGCGACGGCGGCGATAGAAGATCTTGCCGAAGCCTTTGGTCTCGCGGCAGACATCCAGCCAGGCCTGTTGCTCGGCCACGCAGATGTCAGTCTCGTTACTGTCGCTGAGCACGAAGAAGTCGAAGCGATCCAGGTCACCGGTGGCTGCAACCGACTCGAAAGTCGCCCGCAGGCCAGCGAACACGCGTGGCACATCTTCGTTGCAGATCGGCATGACCAGAGCAGTACGCGCGCCTTTTTCAATGGGCTCGTTACCTGCGCTGGCACCGGAAATGCGGTACTTGTCACGACCGGTCAGCAATTCCAGGAAGCCCATCAAGGCTGTCCAGAAACCCGCCGAAACCCAGCAGAACAGAATCCCGAACAACAACAGAATGCTGGTCTGCAAGGCATACGGCAGTACTTGCCACATGGTCTGCACGAAGGTCTGGTGGGTGATTTCGTCAAGCGAAACCAGTGACCAGCCCTGGTACGGAAGGATGCCCTTCATGTACCAGCCAGCCACGATGGTCTGGCCGAGCATCAGGATCAGCAGGATGTACCGACGGATCGAACCCACGGTACGCCAGCGTGCCTTGGGCAGACGATCCGGCGCAGGTTCCACCGGATTGCTGCGGCCCGTCAGACGACGCCAGCCACGGACCAGAATGTTGGTCCGCCATGGCTCAGGGACGACCTTGGTACGACGAATCGGCGGCGTGGCCTTGAGCACCACGCGACCGCTTGCATCGAGGGCCAACATCTCGGCTTCGTGCAATTGATCGGCGGTGGTCAACGTCAGACGACGACCTACCGAAGCCTGAGAGGCGTCGGCAGGATCGCTCACCGGCTGGGCAGCAAGGCGTTCATGCAGTTCGGCAAACGAGGTGCAGCTGGCCAATTCGGCCCGCTGCTCGTCGCTCATCGGTAGATGTGCCAGGTACTCGCTGAGCGATTCTGGCACCGGTAGAGAATTACTCATCGGCTGGCAACTGATAGGTCCAGGTCTCGGTCATGACTTGCAGTGTCTTGGCCGGTTCCGGGATGGTGGGCGCAGCCTCGGCTGCTGGCTGCTGGATCTCTTTACCGTCTTTGTCTTTCGCCACTTCGGTCTTGGCGACATCAGCTTTGGCAGCATCGGCTGGTTTGGCTGCATCAGCTTTGGCGTCGGCAGGTTTGGCTGCGTCGGCTTTTGCATCAGCAGGCTTGGCAGCGTCTGCCTTGGCTACGTCGGTTTTCGGAGCGGTAGCTGCGTCTGCAGCGGCTGGTTTGGCCGCCTCTTTGGTAGGCGCTGCTTTTTTCTCGTCGCCGATATGCGCTTTTGCAGCAACCAGCACTGCAGGTTCCTTGCCCGGCTCGGCAGGGATTTCACGCAGCAGGTAGGCCTGCATATCAATCGGCTTGTTGGTGTCTTTAACCTTGACCCGCAACGTCAGGCGGTAGCCTTTGGTGACCGGGTTGTAACGCAGGTTGTTTTCCACCAGCTCGGTGTTGGTGTCGGTGGTGACCTGGCTACGGATGGTCTTGTCTTCAGGCATCGAAGCGAGGATCGGACCGACGAAGTCGATCTGGAACGCAACGCTGCCGTCCAGCTGACGAATCAGGTTGGACTGACGGATGTCACCGGCCGAACGCAGGGTCTGCTTCACCCAGCCCAGATCAGGCGAGTGGATGGCTTTCTCGTCCATGGTCCAGTGCAGGCGATAGTCGAAGCTGATTGGCTCGCCCGGTGCTGGCAGGGTTTCCGGCTTCCAGAACGCAACGATGTTGTCGTTGGTTTCGTCGGCAGTCGGGATTTCAACCAGATCAACGGTACCTTTGCCCCAGTCGCCCTTAGGCTCGATCCAGGCGCTTGGACGCTTGTCGTAGCGGTCGTCCAGGTCTTCGTAGCTGCTGAACTCGCGGCCACGTTGCAGCAGGCCGAAACCGCGCGGGTTTTCTACCGAGAAGCTGCTCACGGCGAGATGTTTAGGGTTGGTCAGTGGGCGCCACAGCCATTGGCCGTTGGCTGCCTGGATCGACAGACCGTTGGAGTCATGCAGCTCGCGGCGGTAGTTCTGTACTCGCGAAGGCTGGTTGGCACCGAACAGGTACATGCTGGTCAGCGGCGCAACACCCAGCTTGGTGACCTTGTCCCGCAGGAACATGCGCGACTGCACATCAACCAGGGTGTTGGTGCCCGGACGCAGGGTCAGTTTGTAGGCACCGGTGGCACGTGGCGAGTCCAGCAAGGCGAAGATCACCAGGTGGTTGTCGTCCATGCCAGGCTTCTCGATCCAGAATTCAGTGAAGCGCGGGAATTCTTCGCCGGAAGGCAGCGCGGTATCAATCGCCATGCCACGGGCAGACAAGCCGTATACCTGACCTTTGCCGATCACGCGGAAGTAGCTCGCGCCCAGCATGGTCATGATTTCGTCTTGCTTGTCGTCTTTGTTGATCGGGTAGGTCACACGGAAACCGGCATAGCCGAGTTTCTCGGTGGACTTGGGATCAAACTTCAGGTCGCCGAAATCGAAACGACTGGAGTCGTATTTGATCTCTTCAACGGTGGTCGCAGTGACTTCGTTGATTTTCACCGGCGTGTCGAAGTGCATACCCTGGTGATAGAACGACACCTTGAACGGCGTTCTGTCGGACGCCCATTCGGCGCGGTCTTCACGTGGGCGAATTTTCTGGTAGTCCGCAAACTTCATGTCGCGGAACTCTGCTGGCAGATTGCTCCGTGGAGCCTCGTACTTCTGCCCGGCCATTTCTTTGGCTCTGCTCGCCACATCGTCGAGACTGAACGCCCACAACTGGGTGGCGCTGAACAGTGAGATCAGGGCTGAGCTTGCCAATAGCGCGCTACGCAACCGCTTGCCAGATGTCTTTACCGCATTACAGGGACTAACAATCACGAGCAACCCTCGCCGAAAACAGATGAAAAAACCAACGGCCAGCTATCTAATGCCGGGTTGGCGAGCATTGTTCCGACTCCGAAAGGACCTAATGATTCCCTAAACGGTGTCGGTCCAGCTTCTGACCTTGCCAAACGGTGGTACGGACGCCGAACTCCGTACCGCGCGATTATCTAGTAGCGCGCGTTACAACGCATCAGGTCAGATGAAGTATTTATAACTATTTATAGCCTTCTGATATCAACGCCGGTACGTGGAGTTGCCTTCATGTCTCCAGCAGAAATGTCACAGGGCCGTCATTCATCAGGTGCACTTGCATGTCTGCACCAAATTGGCCCGACTCGACCACGTCGTGCATGCTTTTAGCCTGTTGCAGCAGATAGTCAAACAACTGCTTGCCCAGCGCAGGCGGCGCCGCTTTGGAGAAGCTGGGGCGCATGCCGCTTTTGGTGTCCGCCGCGAGGGTGAACTGCGAAACCAGCAATAACCCGCCTGCCACATCCCGCAGAGACAGGTTCATCTTGCCGTCGGCATCGCTGAACACGCGGTAATTGAGCAACTTGTGCAGCATCTTATCGGCACTGGCCTGGGTGTCTTGAGGCTCGACCCCAACCAGCACCAGCAACCCTTGATCAATCGAGCCGACAATTTCCCCGCCGACCTCGACCCGTGCGCCACGGGCGCGTTGTAGCAAGGCTTTCATGCATCCTTCCTGAATAAATGCTGACCTGTAGGAGCTAACTTGTTGGCGAGGCGATGGTCCTGCTTACACCGCCATATCGCCTCGCGAACAAGTTCGCTCCTACAAAAAAAGCCACTTCTTCACTATGCCTCTTCAGGCGGCAGATCCAGCAATCGGGCGGCCACTTGCGCGGCGGCGCGGACCAGGGCGTCGGTGATACCCGGCTCCGAAGCGGCGTGCCCGGCGTCGCGAATCACCTGCAGTTCGCTGTTCGGCCAGGCCTGGTGCAGCTCCCAGGCGTTGTCCAGCGGGCAGAGCATGTCATAGCGACCGTGCACGATGATGCCCGGCAAATGGGCGATTTTCGGCATGTCGCGGATCAACTGGTTTTCTTCGAGGAACGAGTTGTTCATGAAGTAATGGCATTCGATGCGGGCAATCGACAGCGCGCGCTGCGGCTCGGAGAACCGGTCGACCACCTGCGGATTGGGGCGCAGAGTCGCGGCGCGGCCTTCCCAGGTCGACCAGGCCTTGGCCGCGTGCATCTGGGCGATCTGGTCGGAACCGGTCAGGCGCTTGTGAAAGGCCTGCAACAGGTTATCGCGCTCATCCAGCGGGATCGGCGCAATGTAATCCTGCCAGTAGTCCGGGAAGACACGGCTCGCGCCGCATTGGTAGAACCATTGAATTTCCTGCGCGCGGGCCAGAAAAATCCCGCGCAGGATCAGCGCATGGACGCGCTCGGGGTGGGTCTGGGCGTAAGTCAGCGAGAGGGTCGAGCCCCACGAGCCGCCAAACAGCACCCATTTATCGACACCCAGATGCTCGCGAATCAGCTCCAGGTCCGCGACCAAATCCCACGTGGTGTTGTTTTCCAGGTTCGCATGGGGCGTGGAACGCCCGCAGCCACGCTGGTCGAAGGTAATGATGCGGTACAGATTCGGATCAAAATAGCGGCGGCTTTGCGCATCGCACCCAGAACCCGGACCCCCATGGATAAAGACCACCGGCAGACCTTCCGGGGAACCGCTTTCATCAACGTACAACACGTGCGGCGCCTCTACGGCCAGCTCATGCCGGGCGTAGGGTTTGATCTGCGGGTACAAGGTCTGCATAGGTGCTCCGTAAGTTTATGCCTGGGGCTACTATCAATCTGCCGTTGGGCATCATAAACCCGAAACGTGGAATGTTCATGCTGTCACGCAGCCCTCCACGCTCGGGCCCATAACTGGAACGATCAATGCAAGCGTTCTGCCAATTCCCCGGATTGGCGAACGACGCAGGTCTGGACGTGTCGAAGCGGGACGACTGCCCGGTTTTTTCAGAATTTTCAGGAAAAGATTGCGGACACGCCCTACAGTCAAAGATCACCATCCTTCATTCGTCTGACTACTTGAGGTCGTATCGATGTCTCAGGAACCACTTGTTCGTGACGCTGAAGTGGCGGCTTTCCGCGCCGCTGTTCTCGCCAAACTCACCTATGCGGTGGGTAAGGACCCTGACCATGCGTTTGAGCATGACTGGTTCGAAGCCGTTGCACTGGCCGCCCGCGACCATATGGTCGAGCACTGGATGGACCACACCCGGCAGATTTATCGCAAAGTCCAGAAGCGGGTTTATTACCTTTCGCTGGAATTTCTCATCGGCCGCTTGCTGTACGACAGCCTGAGCAACCTGGGCCTGCTGGAAGTCGCTCGCGAGGCCATGACCGAACTGGGCGTGGACATCGAGCGGATCAAACTGCTGGAGCCGGACGCCGCGCTGGGCAACGGCGGCCTGGGCCGTCTGGCCGCGTGCTTCATGGAAAGCATGTCGACACTGGGCATCGCCGCTCATGGTTATGGCATTCGTTACGAACACGGCCTGTTCCGGCAGGCCATCGTCGACGGCTGGCAGCAGGAGCAGACCGAGAACTGGCTGGACTTCGGCAACCCGTGGGAATTCGAACGCCCTGAAGTGGTGTACTCGATCGGCTTCAGCGGCAGCGTGGACACCATCGTCAACGAGTCTGGCGAGCAGCGTCAGGTCTGGCGCCCATCGGAAACCGTGCGGGCCATTGCCTATGACACCCCCGTGGTCGGCTGGCGCGGCAAAAGCGTCAACACCCTGCGCCTGTGGCGTGCCCGTGCCGTAGAAGACCTGCACCTTGAGCGCTTCAACGCCGGCGACCACTTTGGTGCAGTGGCTGAAGTCGTGCGCGCCGAAAGTATTTCCCGCGTTCTGTACCCCAACGATGCCACCGAGGCAGGCCAGGAACTGCGCCTGCGCCAGGAGTACTTCTTCGTCTCTGCGTCGCTGCAGGATTTGCTGCGTCGCCACTTGAACATGCACGCCACGCTCATGGACCTGCCGGAACACGCGGCGATCCAGATGAACGACACGCACCCGTCGATTGCCGTGGCCGAACTGATGCGCCAATTGATCGACAACCACGGCATCGCGTGGGACGCGGCCTGGAAAATCACCGTCGGCACCCTGGCCTATACCAACCACACCTTGTTGCCAGAAGCGCTGGAAACCTGGTCGGTGGGCTTGATGGAGCGGATGCTGCCGCGCCACATGCAGATCATCTACATCATCAACGCCCAGCACATCGACACCTTGCGCGCCAAAGGCATCCACGATTTCGACGTGCTGCGTGCCGTGTCGCTGATCGAAGAAGAAAACGGCCGCCGCGTGCGCATGGGCAACCTGGCGTTCCTCGGCTCCCACAGCATCAACGGTGTGTCGGCGCTGCACACGCAGTTGATGCGCAAAACGGTCTTCTCCGAGCTGCACAAGCTGTATCCAGACCGGATCAACAACAAAACCAACGGCATCACGTTCCGCCGCTGGCTGTTCCAGTCCAACCCCAAGCTCACTGACATGCTCAAGGAAGCGCTGGGCGATGACGTGCTCGATAACGCGGAAACGCGCCTGATCGAACTCGAACCCTTCGCCGAGAAAAGCTCGTTCCGCAAGCAGTTCGCCGATCAGCGCCTGCACAGCAAGCGCGCCCTGGCCGCGATCATCAACGAGCGACTGGGCATTGTGGTCAACCCCGCGGCGATGTTCGACGTGCAGGTCAAACGGATCCACGAGTACAAGCGCCAACTGTTGAACCTGTTCCACACCGTTGCGCTGTATCAGGCCATTCGCGCACAGCCGGGCACTGACTGGGTGCCGAGGGTGAAGATTTTCGCCGGTAAGGCTGCGGCCAGTTATCACTCGGCGAAGTTGATCATCAAACTGACCAACGACATCGCGCGCACCGTGAACAACGACCCGACCGTACGCGGCTTGCTCAAAGTGGTATTCCTGCCCAACTACAACGTCAGCCTGGCCGAAAGCATCATCCCGGCAGCCGACTTGTCCGAGCAGATTTCTACCGCAGGGCTTGAAGCGTCCGGCACCAGCAACATGAAGTTCGGCCTCAACGGCGCGCTGACCATTGGCACCCTGGACGGCGCCAACGTGGAAATGAGCGAGCAGGTCGGGCTGGAGCACATGTTCATCTTCGGCATGACTTCGCAGCAGGTCGAAGCGCGCAAATTGCTCGGTGATTTCAGTGCCCATGGTGATGTGGCGGCATCAGGTCGCTTGAATGATGTGTTGCAAGCGATTCGTGGCGGGGTGTTCTCGCCGGATGATCCGAATCGCTACGCGGGCCTGGTCGATCAGTTGCTGGCCTACGACCGCTTCATGGTCTGCGCGGACTTCGATTCGTACTGGGAAGCTCAGGCCAAAGTCGAAGCTCATTGGCATGACTCCAAGCAATGGTGGCGCTCGGCGGTGCTCAACACCTCGCGCATGGGCTGGTTCTCGTCGGACCGAACCATTCGCGAATACGCCGGGGAGATCTGGAAGGCGTTGGATTAAAGCCAAAGCCGAACCGATGACCCTGTAGGAGCTGCCGCAGGCTGCGAATGAATTTTGGCCTGATACGCCGCCATTCGCAGCCTTCGGCAGCTCCTACAAAAGCCTGCTCGTTCCCGGACACGTCAACGCCAGCACCAATCGGTGTTGGCGTTTTGCTATGAGTGGTGGGATATTTCCCATCACCTCAGCCGAAATACCTTACAAACCATAAGGACTGCTCGCCGCCATCGCGAGCCAGACACCCCATGACAATCCAGTTTTTTTGTCGCCCGCAGTTGTTGCGGTCAGCCCTGCTCGGCGCCACGTTGCTCAGCGCAATGGTAGCCAGCGCCCAGGAAACCCCCGGCGACTTTGCCAGCCACGCACCCTTGCAGGTGACGGGCGAAGGCCCTTGGTATCGCCTCGAACTGCCGCTGGCGGTGCAACTCGATTCCCGCCAGAGCGATCTGGCTGACGTGCGGATCTTCGATGCCCAAGGCAATTCGCAGCCTTATTCGGTGGTCTACAACCCGACTCAGCCGCATCAGCCGTCAACGCCTGTCGATGTGAAGTGGTTCCCGCTTTACGACAATGCCGACGCCAGCGACACGGCGCCGATCATCCGCGTCGAACGTTCAGCCAGCGGTGCACTGCTCGACGTACAACCGCAAAGCGACATCGAAGCCGGTGAAGAGATTCTGCGCGGCTGGCTGCTGGACACCAGCAGTCTGCAGGACCCGCTGGAACGTCTGACCCTGGACTGGAGCACCGAACACGAGGGCTTGCAGCGTTTCACCGTTGAAGCCAGCGACGACCTGCAAACCTGGCAAGCCTGGGGCGAAGGCCAGGTGGCGCGGCTGTCATTTGCCGACGAACTGGTGGAGCAGCGCGACGTTGCCCTGCCCGGTCGTACCGCTCGCTATTTGCGGCTGCTATGGAAAGCGCCTCACAGCGCACCGACCCTGACGTCAGCGCAATTGACCAGCCTGCACACGAACACCCCAAGCACGCCCGTGACCTGGTCGCAGCCCATCGAAGGCAGCCTTGCCGCGCCCGGCAATTACCTCTGGGAACTGCCAGGCGCCTTACCCGTCGAGCAGCTGAAAATCGACATCGCGCAAGCCAACAGCCTGGCGCCAGCCAACGTGTATGGTCGACTGGACAGCAATGCCCCCTGGGAAGCGATCGGCAGCGGCCTGCTGTATCGCTTGCTGCAAAACGGCGAGACCATGGTTCAGGATGAAGTGCAGTTGCCGGGCAAGGTCGTGCGCCAATTGAGGCTTGAAGTCGACGAACGTGGAAGCGGTCTGGGCGCACAGGCGCCACACTTGCGCGTTGCCGTGCGCGCCACGCAGGTGGTGTTCAAGGCGCAGGGCAAGAGACCTTTTTCATTGGCCGTCGGCAACCCCTCAGCCAGCGCCGCCTCCGTGCCGCTGCTGACGCTGATTCCCGATTACGACGCCCAAAGCCTGACCAGCATTGGCGTTGCCACACCGGACACCACCCCCATAAAAACTGCCGCCGCAGCCCCGCTCCCGCCCGCTCCTGCTGGCATTGACTGGAAACGCGCCGGCTTATGGGGCGTGCTGGTGCTGGGGTTCATTCTGCTGGGCTGGATTGCCTTGAGTTCATGGAGGGGATCGCGGCGAGGATCTTGAGGTGTTTGCTCACCTGCAGGAGCTGCCGAAAGCTGCGAATTGCGCTGGGTCAGACACATTGCTTTCGCAGCCTGCGGCAGCTCCTGCAACCAGCGTCCGTCGAGCCATGATGTCTTTCGATTCAGCCACCCTTTCAGCAATTTCCAGCTACGCTGAGCCAAACGTGAACTCAATGGGTGATAACCCAGTCTTATGGGCAGTATTACGTCTCCACTCGCGTTAAACTGCGCGGGTTTTTTATCCCCCCATATTCGGAGCTATCCATGTCCCGCGTTACCCTGAGTCGCTATTTGATTGAGCAGACCCGCAGCAACAACACTCCTGCCGATCTGCGCTTCCTGATCGAAGTGGTGGCGCGAGCGTGCAAGGAAATCAGCCACGCCGTCTCCAAAGGCGCGCTGGGCGGCGTGCTCGGCAGCATGGGCACTGAAAACGTTCAGGGCGAAGTGCAGAAGAAGCTCGACGTGATCTCCAACGAAATCCTGCTTGAAGCCAACGAATGGGGCGGCCACCTGGCTGGCATGGCGTCCGAAGAAATGGACAACGCCTACCAGATCCCGGGCAAATACCCGAAAGGCGCGTACTTGCTGGTATTCGACCCACTGGACGGCTCGTCGAACATCGACATCAATGCTCCGGTCGGCACCATCTTTTCCGTGCTGCGCTGCCCGAATGAATACCTGACCCAGAACGAGCCTCTGAACGAGAAAGCCTTCCTGCAGCCAGGCACTCAGCAAGTCGCTGCCGGTTACGCGATCTACGGCCCGCAAACCATGCTGGTACTGACCCTGGGCGACGGCGTCAAAGGCTTCACGCTGGACCGCGAAATGGGCAGCTTCGTCCTGACCCACGAAGACATCAAGATCCCGGAATCCACTCAGGAGTTCGCGATCAACATGTCCAACCAGCGTCACTGGGAAGCCCCGGTACAGCGCTACGTTGACGAACTGCTGGCTGGCGAAGACGGCCCGCTGAAAAAGAACTACAACATGCGCTGGGTCGCGGCCATGGTTGGCGATGTGCATCGCATCCTGAACCGTGGCGGTCTGTTCATGTACCCACGCGACAGCCGCGAGCCGTCCAAGCCAGGCAAGCTGCGCCTGATGTACGAAGCCAACCCGATGTCGTTCCTGGTTGAACAGGCAGGCGGCGCGTCCACCGATGGCCATCAACGCATCCTCGACATCCAGCCGGACGGTCTGCACCAGCGTGTGGCCGTGTTCCTGGGTTCGAAAGAAGAAGTTGAACGCGCCACCTCGTACCACAAAGGCTAACCACCATGATTGCCCCTTGGCTGCCGCTGCTACATTGGTGGTTCGGTTCTGCCGAATCACCCGCCGAGATGGCCAAAGCCAAGGGCAAACTCTGGTTCGGCAAGAGCCAGGTCCAGGACGCCGAAGCGCAGAGTCGCTTCGGTGATCTGGTCGACGTCGCGCTCTCGGGCGGCTTGAAAGAGTGGGCTGAAAGCCCTGACGGCTGGCTGGCGCTGGTGCTGTTGCTCGACCAACTGCCACGCATGATCTACCGCGACATACCTAGAGCCTTTGACGGTGATGAGCGCGCGCAGAAGCTCGTCGCTCACGGCCTGAAACTTGGCCGCGACCAGCATCTGGAACCGCTGCAACGCTCCTTCATCTACCTGGTCCTGGAGCACAGCGAAAACCTCGATGCCCAGCATCAAGCCGTCGCCCGCTTCACCGACCTGCTCCCCCTACTCCCCGCCACCGACCGCGAATTCCTCACCAGCAGCCTCGACTACGCCGAGCGCCACCGTGAAGTCATCAAGCGTTTCGGCCGCTTCCCGCACCGCAACGACATCCTCGGGCGCGTCTCCACGCCTGAAGAAATCGAGTTTCTGAAAGAGCCTGGGTCGAGGTTTTAAGGCTCGACAGACAGGGAAACATTGTCGACATCGTCCAGCAATGCAAAAACCTCAGCCACAGAATTGAATTCGCCACGCTCTATTTCCCCTCCCCCGGTAACCAGCATTTCAATCAAAGCAAGGGATTCTGAGTTTTTGCTCGTTGCTTGATCTGGATCTTTCATGCACCACTCCTTGCAGTTATGAATATGAAAAAGAGATTTTAATGCTAGAGGCCGGGTGGTCGCGTGGCACACCAGGTCTCGTAGGAGCGGCTTTAGCCGTGAGACGTTGGCACAACCACGACATCTGCTTTGCCAGGGATAATGCCTCGCGGCTGAAGCCGCTCTCATCAAACATAAAATAACTAACTGAATTGGAATGCTTTTCTGTGGGAGATTCCACTGTGTCCCTGTCACATCGCTGGCGCGCAGCAAACACGGAACCTGTGGGAGCGAGCTTGCTCGCGAAAGCAATGTTTCTGCCTTCAGAAATATATGCCGATGTCCCGGCCTCTTCGCGAGCAAGCTCGCTCCCACAGATCCTATTTTTGCTGCGCGACAGCGCGGCGTCCGGACGACGGCGAATCTCCTACAGGTGTATTGCAACTGGATTTTCAGGCCAACGGAACCACATCCCCCTTTTCTCTTCTAAGCTTCGGCATTACGCCAGCATGCGTGCCCGATCGACCTTTGCTGCGACGTTGCCCCCTTCCGTTCAGGAGCTCCACTCATGTCTCTGCGCACCCTAGCGTTGTTGTCGTTTTGCGTATTGCTGGCCGCATGCAGCAAGGTCAATCAGGAAAACTATTCGAAACTGTCCGCAGGTATGCCAAAGGCTCAGGTAGAAAGCCTGCTCGGCAGCCCAACCGAATGTTCTGGCGCGCTGGGCATGTCCAGTTGCACATGGGGCGATCAGAAGAGCTTTATCAGCGTGCAGTACGCCGCTGACAAAGTTGTCCTGTTCTCGGGTCAGGGCTTGAAATAATTCATGATCAAATTACTTGTGCGCTTCGGCCTGGTGTTGATGGCCAGCTTTCTGGCGATCGGTTTTGCTCACTCGGCGGACAACCTCGAGCCCAAGACCGTTGGCGAAGTGGACCTCAAGCAATACCAGGGCACCTGGTACGAAATCGCGCGTCTGCCGATGTTTTTCCAGCGTAACTGCGCCCAGTCCGAGGCGCATTACCTGCTGCAAGCGGACGGCAATGTTGGCGTGACCAACCGCTGCCGGACTCTCGAAGGCAAATGGCAGGAAGCCAAGGGCACTGCCTCGCCGCAAGTGGCGGGTAAAACCGACAAGTTGTGGGTGGAGTTCGACAACTGGTTTTCACGCCTGATACCGGGCGTTGCCAAGGGCGATTACTGGGTGCTGTACATCGGCGACGGCTACAAGACCGCCGTGGTGGGCAACCCGGATCGTAAATACCTCTGGCTGCTGTCACGCACCCCGACCGTGTCACCGACCGTGAAGGAAAAAATGCTCAGTCAGGCCCAGCAACAGGGCTACGACACCACCAAGTTGATCTGGCGGGTGGAAGATTCGAAGATCGGTAAGTAACAACTGCCGACCCTGTAGGAGCGAACTTGTTCGCGAGGCGATGTAAAGACGTTCGCAGGTCGATCGCCTCGCCAACAAGTTGGCTCCTACAGGGGGCATCACTCAGGCATCACCCCAACAACTCCCGCAACACCTGGGCAAACTCCCGGCTGCTCTGCTCCTGCCCGCCGTGATGCCCTTCTCGCACCACCCATCTACCGTTGACCATCACATCGCGAATCTGCCGGTCACCACCTGCAAACAACCAACGATTGAGAATCCCGTCGCCCGACGCTGTCGCGATGTAGGGATCATCGCCGTCCAGCACCAGCCAGTCCGCGCGCTGCCCGACCTCAAGCTCCCCGACAGGCTGACCCAGCGCCTGCGCGCCACCTGACAGCGCCGCGTCGAACAGGGTTCTGCCCACTGTCGGCTGATCGCTGCGATACAAACGGTTGCGACGCTGATCCCGCAGTCGCTGGCCGTATTCCAGCCAGCGCAATTCTTCCACCACACTCAGCGAAACATGGCTGTCGGAACCGATGCCCCAGCGCCCACCCTGAGCGATGTAGTCCACGGCGGGGAAAATCCCATCGCCCAGGTTCGCCTCGGTGGTCAGGCACAACCCGGCAACCGCCCCGCTTTTTGCCATCAGCGCCACTTCATCAGGCTGCACGTGCGTGGCATGCACCAGGCACCAGCGATGATCGACAGCTGCGTTCTCGTACAACCACTGGACAGGGCGACGACCGCTCCAGCTCAGGCAGTCATCCACTTCCTTCTGTTGTTCGGCGATGTGAATGTGAACCGGGCAGTGTTTATCACTGGCCGCCAGCACGGCGCTGATCTGCTCGGGGGTGACGGCGCGCAGGGAGTGGAAACACAGGCCCAGTTGTTGCGCCGGTTGCTCACGTATTAGGGGCGCCAATCGCGCCTGCAAATCGAGATAGCTGTCCGTGCTGTGGATAAACCGCCGCTGGCCCTCGTTCGGCGGCTGGCCACCAAAGCCTGCGTGGCTGTAGAGCACAGGTAAAAGCGTCAGGCCGATCCCCGCTGAACGCGCCGCCTCGCTGATCTGCAGCGCCAGCTCCGCCGGGTCCGCGTAGGGTTTGCCGCTGACGTCCTGATGCACGTAATGGAATTCGGCAACCGAGGTAAAGCCGCCCTTGAGCATTTCGATATACAGCTGACGCGCAATGACCCCCAGCTGCTGCGGGCTGATTTGCCCCACCAGCCGATACATCAGATCGCGCCAGGTCCAGAAGCTGTCATTCGGGTTACCCGCCACTTCCGCCAGCCCCGCCATTGCCCGCTGAAAGGCGTGTGAGTGCAGGTTGGGCATGCCTGGCAGCAGCGGGCCATTGATTCGCTCTGCGCCGTTCGCCTCAGCATCGGTTTCGATATGAGTGATCACGCCAGCAGCGCTGACCTCCAGACGCACATTAGTGGCCCAGCCATTTGGCAACAATGCACGCTCGGCAAAGAAGGCGGACATAGCTCAATATCCCGTCAAAAGTGATTTGTATATACATATACAGACGTTTGCACGCTCGGTAAACTCCGGCAAGCTTGCCCCTGAACAGGTTAATGGTTAGCGTGAGCGCACGTCTTGATGTCGATTCAAGATCCGCGCCGACCCATCTGAATGACCCTCTGAAAGGATTGCCCACAGTGCCGACTCCGCCCGCCACTTCGCCATTGGCTGCCCAGATGGGCGACAGTCCGGCTCCGCTGTACGCCCGCGTGAAGCACATGATCGCCCAGCAGATTCAGTGCGGTAACTGGCCGCCGCATCACCGCGTCCCGTCGGAAAGCGAGCTGGTCAGCCAACTGGGCTTCAGCCGCATGACCATCAACCGAGCCCTGCGGGAAATGACCGCCGAAGGCCTGCTGGTGCGCATGCAGGGCGTCGGGACGTTCGTGGCCGAACCGAAAAGCCAGTCGGCGCTGTTTGAAGTGCACAACATTGCCGACGAGATTGCTTCGCGTGGCCATCGGCATTCCTGCAAGGTCATCCTGCTGCGTGAAGAGGCCGCAGGTTCCGAGCGCGCCCTGGCACTGGACATGCGCGAGGGCCAGCGGGTGTTTCATTCGCTGATCGTGCATCTGGAAAACGATCTGCCGGTGCAAATCGAAGATCGCTACGTCAATGCGCTGGTCGCCCCGGACTATCTCAGCCAGGACTTCACCCGGCAAACGCCTTATGCCTATCTGTCTCAAGTCGCGCCGCTGACCGAGGGCGAGCATGTGGTGGAGGCAATCCTGGCCGAGGCCGACGAGTGCGAGCTGCTGCAGATCAAGCCCGGCGAACCCTGCCTGCTGATCCGTCGTCGCACCTGGTCGGGCCGCCAGCCTGTGACGGCTGCACGCCTGATCCACCCCGGTTCCCGCCACCGCCTGGAAGGACGCTTCAGCAAATGAGCCAATTGACTGTTTTGCGCGCCACCGACTACCCGAAGATGCCCTGGAAGAATGGCGGCGGCAGCACTGAAGAAATCACCCGGGATGCTGGCGAAGGCCTGGACGGTTTTGGCTGGCGTCTGTCGATTGCCGACATTGAAGCGTCCGGCGGGTTTTCGCTGTTCCCTGGCTATCAACGCATCATCACCGTTCTACAAGGCGCGGGCATGACGCTGGATATCGACGACAAGGTGAGCGAGCCGCTGCTGCCCGGCGACCCGTTTGCCTTCCGCGGCGACAGCCAGGTCAACTGCGCGTTGCTCGACGGTGCGATTCGCGACTTCAATCTGATCTACGCGCCTGATCGCTATCGCGCCAGCTTGCAGTGGGTCGATGTGCTCAAGCCCCAGCGCGTGTTCAGCTCGGCCAATACGCTGCTACTCTTCAGCGCCGCCGAACAGATGGCCGCCAACATGGCCGAGCATGCGCCGCAGTTGCTGGAAAAGCACGATTGCCTGCAGCTCGACAACGAGACCGGCGAATTGATGGAAGTGGTGCTGTATGCGCCGCGTGCGAGCCGGTGTTGTTTGATTGAATTGACCAAAATCTGAAAGCCGAATCGCTCCCCTGTAGGAGCGAACTTGTTCGCGAGACCCTGTGCCTGACACACCGCCTCGCCAACAAGTTGGCTCCTACAGGTAAAGCGCCAGCGCCACCCCTCAAGGACGCCCCATCCGCCAATGACGACAACCAATAACAATAAAGAAACCCCTAGAGCCATCGCCATCCTCGCCAGCTTCCTCAGGTCGGAATCCGCAGGCGGGATTGTGTTGATGGGCGCGGCGCTGGCGGCGTTGATTGTCGCCAACTCAGGTCTTTCCGCAGGCTACTTCGCGATTCTGCACAGCGTGTTTCTGGGGCTTTCCGTTGAGCTGTGGATCAACGACGGTCTGATGGCGATCTTCTTTCTGATGGTCGGCCTGGAAATCAAACGTGAAGTGCTCGCCGGTGGCCTGGCCACCTGGGGTCAACGCGCCCTGCCCGGTTTTGCGGCGGCAGGCGGCATGCTGGTGCCGGCGCTAATCTATATCGCCGTCAACTGGGGCAACCCGCAGACCCTGAGCGGCTGGGCGATCCCGGCCGCGACCGACATCGCCTTCGCCCTCGGCGTGCTGTCGCTGCTGGGCAACCGCGTGCCCACCTCGCTGAAGGTCTTCCTCGCCGCCCTGGCGATTCTTGACGACCTGGGCGCGGTGACGATCATCGCCTTCTTCTACAGCTCGGGCCTGAACCTGCCGATGCTGCTGGCCTCCTTCGCGACTCTGGCGGTGCTGATCATCATGAATCGCCTGCAGGTGCGGCGTTTGCTGCCGTATCTGCTGCTGGGCGCGCTGCTATGGTTTTTCGTGCTGCAATCCGGCGTTCACGCCACGCTGGCCGGTGTCGCGCTGGCCTTGTGCATCCCGTTGGGCAAGCCTGAAGAGGAAGCCCGCTCGCCGCTGTTGTTCCTCGAAGAAAAGCTGCACTACTGGGTGGCGTTCGCCATCGTGCCGGTCTTCGGCTTTGCCAATGCGGGCGTGTCGCTGTCCGGGATCAGCCTGCACAACCTGATTGATCCGGTCCCGCTGGGCGTTGCGCTGGGCCTGTTCTTCGGTAAACAGATCGGCGTGTTTCTCGCTGCGCTTCTCGCCATTCGCTCCGGGCTGGCCACGCTTCCAGAAGGCAGCAACTGGATGCAGCTGTACGGTGTGGCGATCCTCTGTGGCATCGGCTTCACCATGAGCCTGTTCATCGGCAACCTGGCGTTCCCCGGCGCGCCCCACCTGATCGATGAGGTCAAAGTCGGCGTATTGATGGGCTCGGGGCTGGCCGCCATCGTCGGCGTGATCATGCTGCGCAGCCGGATCTGCAAGGGCTGAACATTTATTTTCAAAGTGCTGCATCCAGATCGTGTTCTCGCGGGTAGTACAGATAAGCAGCCGTTTTGGCTGCCAAGCGGGTCACTAAATTTCTGGAGATGTCTGCATGAACGCAAAACGCTTGCTCTGCCTGACCGGTGCTGCACTGGCTTTCACTTGCCTGGCGCCATCTGCCTTCGCTCAAAGCAACCTGCCGGAAACCGTTCGTGTGCCGGACGGTTTCAAAGTCAGCATGGAAACCACAGGTGTCGGCGAGATCACTTACGAGTGCCGCGCCAAAGCCAACATGCCGAACGAGATGGAATGGGCGTTCGTCGGCCCTAAAGCCGTGCTCAATGATCGCAGCGGCAAGCAAGTCGGCACTTACTACGGCCCACCAGCCACCTGGGAAGCCAAAGACGGCTCGAAAGTGACCGGTACTCAGCTCGCCGTGGCGCCGTCCAGCGCTGGCAACCTGCCCTATCAACTGGTCAAGGCCAACCCGGCTGAAGGCAAAGGCGCCATGACCGGTGTTGCTTACATCCAGCGTACTGCACTCAAAGGTGGCGTGGCTCCGACGACCGCTTGCGCTGCCAGCAACAAAGGCGCGAAAGAAATCGTGAAATACCAGGGCGACTATATTTTCTGGTCCGCCAAGTAATACGGCGATCTCGCGCAGGAACTGATCTATGCTCCTGCGCGGGTGCTTCAGGCTGACTGGAGCGGATGTCCTCTGTTGATGGCGTATCGATTTGTCTCTTCACGAACCTCTGTTTGATTACGAAGCTGCACTGGATGCCTGCGCCCGTGGTGAACGGCGGGCACTTGAGCGGCTGTATGAACAGGAAAGCGCCCGTTTGCTCGGGGTTGCTCAACGTCTGGTGCGTGACAGCGCCCTGGCTCAGGACATCGTGCACGACGCCTTCATCAAGATCTGGACCGGCGCTGCCAGCTTCGACAAGTCGCGCGGTTCGGCCCGTGGCTGGATGTTCACCATCACCCGGCACCTTGCGCTCAACGCCATTCGCAACAATGCCCGTGAAGTGCAGAGCGAAGACGACGAAGACCACGCTGAAGCGCAGGCAACTCTGGAAGGCTGGAATGAAACCGTGGACAGCTTCGACTGGCGGGTGAATCCGGGCCGCATCGAGTTCTGCCTCGATCAGCTTGAACCCGTGCGCCGCAACTGTGTGTTCCACGCGTATGTAGACGGTTATTCGCATCAGGAAATTGCGCAGAAAATCGGCGCGCCGCTGGGCACTGTGAAGGCCTGGATCAAGCGCAGCCTGAATGCATTACGGGAGTGCATCGGATGAGCAACACTTCGGGCACTGAACCGCAAACACCGCTCAACGAGCTGGCCGGTGAATACGTGTTGGGCACTTTGTCTGTTCAACAAAGAATCGAAGTAGAACGTCGGCTGCCACACGAGCCTGCGTTACAGGCGGCGGTCGATGCCTGGGAAGAGCGCCTGCTTCCGCTGACTGCCATGGCCGAACCGCAAACCCCGCCACCCAGGCTTTGGGCGCGCATCGAGCGCAGCCTGGATGATTTGCTGGCGCCACAGCAAGCCGTGATACGCGACGTGCAGAGCTGGTGGAACAACCTGTCGATCTGGCGCGGCCTGGCCGGTGCCGGGTTGGCGGCTTCGCTGGTGTTGGGCATGACGCTCTTGACTCAATCGCGCTCAACCCCTGCGCCGTCTTATCTGGTGGTGCTGGTCGCGCCGCAAGACAAGGCCCCCGGCTGGGTGGTGCAAGCCAGCAATTCTCAGGAAATCCAGCTGATCCCGCTCAGCGTGACAGAAGTGCCAGCCGACAAGGCGCTGGAATTCTGGACCAAGGGCGACGACTGGCATGGGCCGGTTTCACTCGGGCTGGTCAAGCCAGGACAAAGCCTGCACGTGCCGCTGGATAAACTGCCGCCGCTGCAACCCAACCAGCTGTTTGAGCTGACGCTGGAACAGGCCACCGGTTCGCCGATTGGCAAACCCACTGGACCAATCCAGTTCATTGGCCGCGCGGTCAAGGTCATCTGAGTCGTCCGCGCACCATCCTGTTACCCAGCGCCCCAGAAGGGAGCGAGTCGTAACACCTTTTGACGACTCGCTGGTTGATAGGCTCCCTCTCTGCGCGCCAGAACCTTCAACGCCCTCCTCGCGTATCTCCTCGCGCACCAGCATCAGTAAAGCCAACCTAACTATCTGAATAAAAACGAATTTCTGTAGGAGCGAACTTGTTCGCGAGGGCGTCAGATCAGCCAATACCTACGTAAACCCAACTACCACGCTCGCGAACAAGTTCGCTCCTACAGATCCGTTTTTCAGAGTTGGTATTTCAATTGCATATGCTTGTACATACAAGTAAAGCCAAGTGCATTGTACCGATCACCGAGGAGCGCTTTCGTGACTGAGAATAACCAACACTGGACCCGTTACCGGGACGTAGAAATCCGCGCCCCACGTGGCACCCAACTCACCGCGAAGAGCTGGATGACCGAAGCACCGCTGCGCATGCTGATGAACAACCTTGATCCGGAAGTCGCCGAGAACCCCAAGGAACTGGTGGTGTACGGCGGTATCGGCCGGGCCGCGCGCAACTGGGAATGCTACGACAAGATCGTCGAAAGCCTGACCCACCTCAACGACGACGAAACCCTGCTGGTTCAGTCCGGCAAACCGGTGGGCGTGTTCAAGACCCACAGCAACGCCCCCCGCGTGCTGATCGCCAACTCCAATCTGGTGCCGCACTGGGCGAGCTGGGAACACTTCAACGAACTGGATGCCAAGGGCCTGGCCATGTACGGCCAGATGACGGCTGGCAGCTGGATCTACATCGGCAGCCAGGGCATCGTTCAGGGCACTTACGAAACCTTCGTCGAAGCCGGTCGCCAGCATTACAACGGCAGCCTCAAGGGCAAGTGGGTATTGACCGCGGGCCTGGGCGGCATGGGCGGTGCGCAACCGCTGGCCGCTGGCATGGCCGGGGCTTGCTCGCTGAATATCGAATGCCAGCAGAGCCGCATCGACTTCCGCCTCAAGACCCGTTACGTCGATGAGCAAGCCGTAGACCTCGACGACGCACTGGCGCGTATCGCCAAATACACCGCTGAAGGCAAAGCCATCTCCATCGCCCTGTGTGGCAACGCGGCAGAGATTCTGCCGGAAATGGTCCGCCGTGGCGTGCGCCCGGACATGGTCACCGACCAGACCAGCGCCCACGACCCGCTCAATGGCTACCTGCCAGAAGGCTGGAGCTGGGACGAATACCGCGCCCGCTCGCTGACCGAACCCGCCGCCGTGGTCAAAGCCGCCAAACAGTCCATGGCCGTCCACGTTGAAGCCATGCTCGCCTTTCAGAAGATGGGCATTCCGACCTTCGACTACGGTAACAACATCCGTCAGATGGCCAAGGAAGAAGGCGTGGAAAATGCCTTCGACTTCCCCGGATTTGTCCCGGCTTACATTCGGCCTTTGTTCTGCCGTGGCGTAGGACCTTTCCGCTGGGCTGCCTTGTCGGGCGACCCGGAAGACATCTACAAGACCGACGCCAAGGTCAAAGAACTGATCCCCGATGATGCGCATCTGCACAACTGGCTGAACATGGCCCGTGAGCGCATTGCCTTTCAGGGCCTTCCGGCGCGTATCTGCTGGGTCGGCCTGGGTCAGCGCGCCATGCTCGGGCTGGCGTTCAATGAAATGGTCCGCAGCGGCGAGCTGTCCGCGCCCGTGGTAATTGGCCGTGATCACCTGGACTCCGGCTCGGTCTCCAGCCCCAACCGCGAAACCGAATCCATGCAGGATGGCTCCGACGCTGTGTCCGACTGGCCGCTGCTCAACGCCCTGCTCAACACCGCCAGCGGCGCGACCTGGGTGTCGCTGCACCATGGCGGCGGCGTCGGCATGGGTTTCTCGCAGCATTCGGGGATGGTGATCGTCTGCGACGGCACTGACGAAGCCGCCGAACGCATCGCCCGGGTCCTGCACAACGACCCGGCCACGGGCGTGATGCGTCATGCGGACGCGGGTTACCAGATTGCGATCGACTGCGCGAATGAGCAGGGCCTGAACCTGCCGATGATCAAGGGCTAGCGAATTTTCCCTGTGGGAGCGAGCTTGCTCGCGAAGAGGCCGGTACATCCACTGCACTTATTGTGTATTGAAAACCGTATTCGCGAGCAAGCTCGCTCCCACAGTGATCACGTTCCTTCTGTTGGACCTTGCTATTCAAGAAGGAACCGACCACCCCAAAGGACCGTCAAGTGTCTTGGTATCAGTGTTTGATCTGGAAACTGCCCACATCCATTCCCGAGGAGCGTCACACGATGAAAACCAAGAAGGCACTGTTGGCCACGTTGATTGCAGCAGGCTTGCTGACCGGCGCGGGCACCAGCCAGGCAGCTGGATGGTGCGAATCCGGCAAGCCGGTGAAGTTCGCCGGTCTGAATTGGGAAAGCGCCATGCTGCTGACCGACGTACTGCAGGTGATCCTGAACAAAGGTTACGGCTGCGAAGTCGACAGCCTGCCGGGCAATTCCATCACCATGGAAAACGCCCTGAGCAGCAACGATATTCAGGTCTTCGCCGAAGAATGGGTGGGCCGCAGTGAAGTGTGGAACAAAGCCGAAAAAGCCGGAAAAGTGGTCGGTGTCGGCAGCCCGGTCAAGGGTGCGGTTGAAGGCTGGTACGTGCCGCGCTACGTGATCGAAGGCGACGCCAAACGCAAGCTGGAAGCCAAGGCGCCTGACCTGAAATCCATCAGTGATCTGGGCAAATACTCAGCGTTATTCAAAGACGCCGAAGAGCCAGCCAAGGGCCGTTTCTACAACTGCCCGGCGGGCTGGACCTGCGAGCTGGAAAACAGCGAGATGCTCAAAAGCTATGGCCTGGAAGACAAGTACACCAACTTCCGCCCCGGCACTGGCCCGGCGCTGGACGCGGCGATTCTCTCCAGCTACAAACGCGGCGAGCCCATCCTGACCTATTACTGGTCGCCTACCCCGCTGATGGGCCAGGTGGATCTGGTACGTCTGGAAGAGAAAGCAGGCGTGAACAAGAGCATCGACATCAAGGTCGGCTTGTCCAAGACCTTCCATGAACAGGCACCGGAGCTGGTGGCCGTGATGGAAAAGGTCAACATCCCGATTGATCTGCTCAACCAGAACCTGGCGCGCATGACCAAGGACCGGATCGAGTCGCCGAAGCTGGCGAAGATCTTCCTCAAGGAACACCCGGAAGTCTGGCACGCCTGGGTGAGCGAAGACGCGGCGAAAAAGGTGGATGCTTCGTTGTAAGCGTAACCCCCTGTAGGAGCTGCCGAAGGCTGCGAAGCGATATACCTGACCCACCGCTTTCGCAGCCTGCGGCAGCTCCTACAGAGTTGAATTCCAATTCAGAGAGCACCTTATGTTCCCCGAAAGCTTCACATTCTCCATCGCCAATCTGGTCAACGACTGGGTTGATGCGTTGGTGACCAATTACGGCGATGTATTCCGGCAGATCTCCGACACGCTGCTGTGGGCCATCGTCAACCTGGAAGGCCTGCTGCGCATGGCGCCGTGGTGGTTGATGCTGGCGATTGTCGGCGGGATCGCCTGGCATGCGACGCGCAAGATTACGACCACTGCCGTCATCGTCGGCCTGTTGTTTCTGGTGGGCGCAGTCGGCCTGTGGGACAAGCTGATGCAGACCCTGGCGCTGATGCTGGTGGCGACCATCATCTCGGTCATCATCGGCATTCCGCTCGGCATTCTGTCCGCGCGCAGCAATCGTCTGCGCTCGGTGTTGATGCCGCTGCTGGACATCATGCAGACCATGCCCAGCTTCGTTTACCTGATCCCGGTGCTGATGCTGTTCGGTCTGGGCAAGGTGCCGGCGATTTTCGCCACGGTGATCTACGCCGCGCCGCCGCTGATCCGCCTGACCGATCTGGGCATTCGCCAGGTCGACGGCGAAGTCATGGAAGCCATCAACGCCTTTGGCGCCAACCGCTGGCAGCAACTGTTCGGCGTGCAATTGCCACTGGCGCTGCCGAGCATCATGGCCGGGATCAACCAGACCACGATGATGGCCCTGTCGATGGTGGTGATCGCCTCGATGATCGGCGCTCGCGGCCTGGGCGAAGACGTGCTGGTCGGCATCCAGACCCTCAACGTCGGGCGCGGGCTTGAAGCCGGGCTGGCGATTGTGATTCTCGCGGTGGTCATCGACCGCATCACCCAGGCCTACGGCCGACCACGGCATGAGGCGAACAAATGAATACTCCACAGCCTGATCAATCAGAGCTTGATAAACCAGAGCCCAGCAAAATCGTGGTCCGCAACGTGTTCAAGATTTTCGGCAACCGCTCCAAAGAAGCGTTGGCGATGGTCCGGCAGAACACCAGCAAGGACGAGGTACTGGCCAAAACCGGCTGCGTGGTGGGCGTGAATGATTTGTCGCTGTCCATCGGCAGCGGCGAAATCTTCGTGATCATGGGCCTGTCCGGCTCGGGCAAATCCACCCTGGTGCGCCACTTCAATCGTTTGATCGACCCCACCAGCGGCGAAATCCTGATCGACGGCGAAGACATCCTGCAATACGACATGGAAGCCCTGCGCCAATTCCGCCGCAAGAAAATCAGCATGGTGTTCCAGAGCTTCGGCCTGTTGCCGCACAAGACCGTGCAGGACAACGTCGCCTATGGCCTGAAAGTGCGCGGCGAGAGCAAGGAATATTGCATCGAGCGCGCCCGCCACTGGATCAGCACCGTGGGCCTGCAAGGCTACGAGAATAAATACCCGCATCAGCTGTCCGGCGGTATGCGCCAGCGCGTCGGCCTGGCCCGGGCCCTGGCGGCGGACACCGACATCATCCTGATGGACGAAGCCTTCAGCGCCCTCGACCCGCTGATCCGCGCCGAAATGCAGGACCAGCTTCTGGAGCTGCAAAGCAACTTGAAGAAAACCATCGTGTTTATCACCCATGACCTGGATGAAGCGGTGCGCATCGGCAATCGCATCGCGATTCTCAAGGACGGGCAGCTGATCCAGGTCGGCACGCCGAAAGAAATCCTCTACTCCCCCGCCGACGAATACGTTGATCGTTTCGTGCAGCGCCGCGCTGTGACTGTGTAAGGAAGCCTGCAGATGTCGCCCGTCGAACAAGTGGTCATTGGTGAAGGTCCCGCACGCTGGCAGGACGTCGTTGCTGTTGCGCGTGATCGCGCGCACATGGTGCTGTCGGCCAGCGCCTGGGGGCGAATCGACAATGCCCAGGCCATCGTCGAACGCATCATCGCCAGCGGCGAGCGGGCGTATGGCATCAACACCGGCCTCGGCGCGCTGTGCAATGTATCGCTTGAGGGCGAGCAACTGAGCCAGCTGTCGCGCAATACCCTGCTCAGCCACGCCTGTGGGGTTGGCGTGGCGCTGTCCGAGGAGCAGACCCGGGCGATCATCTGTGCGGCGATCATCAACTACAGCCAGGGCAAATCCGGGCTGCATCGGCAGGTGGTCGAAGCGTTGCTGGACTTGCTGAACCGGCAGATCACGCCGCTGGTTCCGTCCCAGGGTTCGGTGGGGTATCTGACCCACATGGCGCATATCGGCATTGCCTTGCTGGGCGTCGGTGACGTCACTTATCGCGGCCAGATAATCCCTGCTCGGCAGGCGCTGGAGGCCGAAGGGCTGAGCGCTGTGACGTTAGGTGCGAAGGACGGGCTGTGCCTGGTCAATGGCACGCCGTGCATGACCGGGCTGAGTTGCCTGGCGGTCGCCGACACGCAACGCCTGAGTCAGTGGGCCGACGTCATCGGCGCCATGAGCTTCGAGGCGCTGGGCGGGCAGATCAATGCGTTTGACGCCGAGATCATCGCCCTCAAGCCGCACCCCGGCATGCAGATTGTTGGTCGTAATTTGCGCAACCTGCTCGAAGGCAGCGAGATGGTGATCAACAGCCGCGGCATTCGCACTCAGGATGCGCTGAGCGTGCGCTCGATCCCGCAGGTGCACGGCGCCACTCGCGATCAATGGGCGCATGCCACGCGGCAGATCGAAATCGAGCTGAACTCGGCCACTGACAACCCGCTGCTGCTGGGCACGCCGGAGTCTTATCGCGTGGTGTCCCAGGCTAACCCTCATGGGCAGTCGGTGGCCATGGCGGCTGATTTGCTGGCCATTGCCGTGGCGGAGCTGGGCTCGATTGCCGAACGCAGGCTGGACCGGCTGATCAACCCGACCATCAGCAACCTGCCCGCATTCCTCGTCGCTCAGCCGGGAGTCAACTCGGGGATGATGATCGTTCAGTACGTTGCCGCTTCCCTGTGTGCTGAAAACCGTCAGCTGGCGCAACCGGCGGTCACCGACAACTTCGTGACCTCGGGCCTGCAGGAAGACCACTTGAGCATGGGCACCAACGCGGCGCTGAAGCTGCATAAGGTGCTGGATAACACCACGCAGATTCTGGCCATCGAATACCTGCTGGCGGCTCAGGCGTTTGAGTTCTTGAAGAGCCAGCGGTTTGGTGTCGGCACCGATGCAGCGTGGCGACTGTTGCGCGAGTCTGTTCCGCCGTATGACGAAGACCGCTGGCTGGCCCCGGATATCGCCAGCAGCGCGAAGGTGCTGAGGAGTGAGGAAATGCTGGAGAAAGTATTGGCCGCGCTCCCCCTGTAGGAGCTACCGAAGGCTGCGAAGGCTATTTATCTGATACACCGCTGTTCGCAGCCTTCGGCAGCTCCTACAAATGACCGCCAGCTTGCTCGCGATGAACGATAACTCGGTGATTCAGATGTGCGCGGACCATGTGGGAGCGAGCTTGCTTGCGAAGGCATTGTTACAGACCAACATATGCTTTGGCCGCGCCGCCCTTTTCGCGAGCAAGCTCGCTCCCACAGATTTGGGTACGCCACAGAACCTGTGGGAGCAAGCTTGCTTGCGAAGGCTGTATTCCAGGCGATCAATAACTCCGGGACTAACGGCTTGATCAAAACCATAGAAATTCCACAGGGGCAAACAATTGATCCAACGGGTACGCCGCTAACCCAACCAAACGTATAGACATCCATGACACCGGATGTCAGCCAGGCGACACCCGATCACAGATGGATTTGGTCGACCCCGACCAGCAGGTATCCTTCGCGCCCTGAGTAACTGGCAGTTCGCTGGAAAGAAACCGGATTGGATTGAAATGACGTCACAGCAAGGTTTGAAACGCGGGCTTTCGGCTCGCCACATTCGCTTCATGGCCCTGGGTTCGGCCATCGGCACCGGGTTGTTCTATGGATCGGCGGCGGCCATCCAGATGGCAGGACCGGCGGTTTTGCTGGCTTACCTGATCGGCGGCGCAGCGGTGTTCATGGTCATGCGCGCTCTGGGCGAAATGGCTGTGCATAACCCGGTCTCCGGCTCGTTCGGCGAATACGCCAGCACCTACCTGGGCCCCATGGCGGGCTTCGTGCTCGGCTGGACCTACGCCTTTGAAATGATCATTGTCTGCATCGCAGACGTGACCGCGTTCGGCATCTACATGGGCTTCTGGTTCCCGGACGTGCCGCGCTGGATCTGGGTGCTGGGCATCGTGTTCCTGATCGGCGCGCTGAACCTGTGCAACGTCAAAGTCTTTGGCGAAACCGAATTCTGGCTGTCGCTGCTCAAAGTCAGCGCCATCGTGGCCATGATCGTCGCCGGTATCGGCCTGTTGCTGTTCGGCGTCAACCTGTCGGGCAGCGGCGAAACAGTGTCCGGGATCAGCAATCTGTGGGCACACGGCGGCTTCCTGCCCAACGGTATCGGTGGCCTGATCGCCTGCTTCGCCGTGGTGATGTTCGCCTTTGGCGGCATCGAGATCATCGGTATCACCGCCGGCGAGGCCAAAGATCCACAACGCACCATCCCCCAGGCCATCAACTCCGTGCCGCTGCGGATTCTGCTGTTCTACGTGCTGACGCTGTTCGTGCTCATGGCGCTGTTCCCGTGGACGCAGATCAGCAAGGAAAACAGCCCCTTCGTGCAGATCTTCGCCAGCCTTGGTTTCCCTTGGGCCGCTGCGTTGCTCAACATCGTGGTGATTTCCGCTGCCGTGTCGGCGATCAACAGTGACGTATTTGGCGCTGGGCGCATCATGTACGGCCTGGCACAGCAGGGTCAGGCACCCGCTGCCTTTTCGAAGCTGTCCAAACACGGCGTGCCCTGGATGACCGTGCTGGTGATGGGCGTCGCGCTGCTGGGCGGCGTGTGGCTGAACTATAAAATCCCGGAAAACGTGTTCCTGCTGATTGCGTCCATCGCAACATTCGCCACGGTCTGGGTGTGGTTGATGATCCTGCTGACGCAAGTTGCCATGCGCCGCCAGATGAGCCGCGAAGAAGCCGCTCAGCTGAAATTCCCGGTACCGTTCTGGCCTTACGCACCAGCGGCCGCCATTGTCTTCATGCTGTTTATCTTCGGCGTGCTGGGCTACTTCCCGGACAACCGCATGGCGTTGATCGTTGGCGCGGCCTGGGTCGTGCTGCTGGTCGCGGCCTACTATTTATGGGTCAAACCGGGCACGCCAAAGCGCCCGGATAACACCTCCATCACTCATCGGTAACGCGGAGACTGCAATGAAAACGCTCTGGAAACACTGTCACGTCGCAAGCATGGCCCAAGGCAAGTACTCGATCATCGAGGATGCCGCCATCGTGACCTCTGGAGCGTTGATCGAATGGATCGGGCCGCAGGCTGAGCTTGTCGAGTCGACCTATGACAGCGTCATCGACCTTAGCGGCGCGTGGGTTACGCCGGGCCTGATCGACTGCCACACCCACACCGTGTTTGGCGGCAATCGCAGCGCTGAATTCGAGCAGCGCCTGCAAGGGGTGAGCTACGCCGACATCGCAGCCGCAGGCGGTGGCATTGCCAGCACGGTGCGTGCGACACGGGCGGCCAGCGAAGATGAGCTGTACGCAAGCGCTGAACGCCGTCTGCGCCACCTGCTCAAGGAGGGCGTGACCACGGTGGAGATGAAATCCGGCTACGGCCTGGACCTGGCCAACGAGCGCAAATTGCTGCGGGTCATTCGCCGCCTGGGCAACACGCTGCCGGTCACCGTGCGCAGCACCTGCCTCGCGGCCCATGCGTTGCCGCCGGAATACGCCGACCGCGCCGACGATTACATCAACCACATCTGCAGCGAGATGTTGCCCGCCTTGGCTGAAGAAGGGTTGGTAGACGCAGTGGATGCGTTTTGTGAGTACCTGGCGTTTTCTCCGGCGCAGGTCGAGCAGGTGTTCATCACCGCCGGGCAGTTGGGCCTGCCGGTGAAGCTGCACGCCGAGCAGCTGTCGCCACTGGCGGGGTCAAGCCTGGCGGCGCGTTACCAGGCGTTGTCGGCGGACCATCTGGAATTCATGACCGAGGCGGACGCCATTGCCATGGGCGCAGCCGGAACGGTCGCGGTACTGCTGCCCGGCGCTTATTACTTCCTGCGCGAAACCCAGCTGCCGCCCATGAAAGCGCTGCGCAAGCACGGCGTAGATATCGCCATCGCCAGCGACCTCAACCCCGGCACGTCGCCTGCGCTGTCGTTGCGCCTGATGCTGAACATGGCCTGCACGCTGTTCCGCATGACACCCGAAGAAGCGCTGGCAGGCGTGACGATCCATGCGGCGAAAGCTCTCGGCCTGGGTGACAGCCACGGTTCGCTGGAGGTGGGCAAAGTCGCGGATTTCGTGGCCTGGAACATCGAAAGGCCCGCAGACCTGGCGTATTGGCTGGGGGGTGATCTGGACAAGCGGATTGTGCGGCATGGGGTTGAGTCGGTGATCTAGGCACGGGTAATCGAGGCTGACCCGGTCTCTGTAGGAGCCAACGTGTTGGCGAGGCGGCGTGACTGACACCCTCTCGCCAACACGTTGGCTCCTACAGGGAAGCACCGCAATTCAGAAGAATGCTTTTGACAGGAGAGATTCATGGACAACGTTCTGAAGTTTTCTCGCGGTCGTGTGCCGCTGCTGATCAGCATGCCCCACGCCGGTTTGCGCCTGACGGCAGCCGTTGAGGCCGGGCTGGTGGACGAGGCGCTGAGCCTGCCGGACACCGACTGGCATATCCCGCAGTTGTACGACTTTGCCGAGGAACTGGGCGCCAGCACCCTGGCCGCGGAGTATTCGCGCTTCGTGATCGACCTCAATCGCCCGTCGGACGACAAGCCGTTGTATGCCGGCGCGACTACCGGGTTGTTCCCGTCGATCCTGTTCGATGGCGTGCCGCTGTTCAAGGACGGCCAGGCGCCCAGCACTGAAGAACAGGCGACGTACCTGGAACAGATCTGGATGCCGTACCACCAGACGCTGGAACAGGAGCTGGCCAGGCTCAGAGACGAATTCGGCTATGCGCTGCTGTTCGATGCCCACTCGATTCGCGGCCACATTCCGCACTTGTTCGAAGGCCGATTGCCGGACTTCAACCTCGGCACTTTCAATGGCGCCAGTTGCGACGAACAACTGGCCAAACTGCTGGAAGCCACCTGCGCAGCCGCCACGGATTACAGCCACGTGCTCAACGGCCGCTTCAAAGGCGGCCACATCACCCGCCACTACGGCGACCCGGCCAACCACATCCATGCCGTGCAACTGGAACTGGTGCAGGCCACCTACATGGATGAATTCGTGCCGTTCCACTACCGGCCAGACTTGGCAGAGCCAACGCGGGTGGTGTTGAGGGGGCTGGTGGAGGGGATGATCGAGTGGGGCAAAGACAAGTTTGGTCGCTGAATCTGTAGGAGCTGCCGAAGGCTGCGAAAGCGGTGTGTCAGGAGAATCGCTTTCGCAGCCTCCGGCAGCTCCTACAGGGATAGCGGTGCGATTTACTTTTTAAGCAACCGCAACCCATTGAATACCACCAGCAAACTCACGCCCATGTCGGCAAACACTGCCATCCACATGGTCGCCAGGCCAGCGAATGTGATCGCCAGAAAGATTGCCTTGGTCACCAGTGCCAGGTAGATATTCTGCTTGAGCACCGTCGAGGTCCGCTGCGACAGGCGAATAAAGGCAGGGATCTTGCGCAGATCATCGTCCATCAGGGCGACATCAGCGGTTTCGATGGCGGTGTCCGTCCCCGCTGCAGCCATGGCGAAACCAATCTCCGAACGTGCCAGCGCCGGAGCATCATTGATCCCGTCGCCAACCATCCCCACCCGGTGCCCTTTGGCGTACAACGCTTCGATCGCTTCCAGCTTGTCCGTCGGCATCAGGTTGCCCTGGGCGGAATCAATGCCCACTTGCGCGGCAATGGTGTTGGCCGTGTGCGGATTGTCGCCGGTGAGCATCAGGGTTTTGACGCCCAGCGCGTGCAGTTGCGCAATCGCTTCGCGGCTGCTGTCCTTGACGGTGTCGGCCACGGCGAACAACGCCAATGGACCGGAACGATCAAGCAGCAACACGACGCTTTTGCCCTGCTGCTCCAGCGCGTCGAGCTGCGCCTCAAGCTGCGGCGAACACAGGCCCAACTCTTCAACCAGACGATGGTTGCCCAGATGGTAGACCTCGCCATTGACCTCGCCACGCACGCCACGTCCCGCGAGCGCTTCGAACTCGCTGACTTCGTAAACAGTTGCACCTTGCTCGGCCGCCTTGGCAATCGCCAGGGAGACCGGGTGATCGGAACGCCCCGCCAGGCTCGCCGCCACAGCAGGTGCCAATTCGGCCGCAGTGGGTTCAAGCAGCACGTAATCGGTCTGCACCGGCTTGCCGTGGGTGATCGTGCCGGTTTTATCCAGGGCCAGATAATCCAGCTTGTGACCCATTTCCAGGTACACGCCACCCTTGATCAAAATCCCTTTCCGGGCAGCGGCTGCCAGGCCACTGACAATGGTCACAGGCGTGGAAATCACCAGCGCACAAGGGCAAGCCACCACCAGCAACACCAGCGCACGATAGATCCAGTCGAACCAGACCGCGCCCATGAACAGCGGCGGGATGATCGCCACGCCCAAGGCAAAGATAAACACCGCCGGGGTGTAAATGCGCGAGAAGCTGTCGACGAAGCGCTGAGTTGGAGCCCGTGAACCCTGAGCGGCTTCAACGGCGTGAATGATCCGCGCCAGGGTCGAATTGTTGGCAGCGGCGGTCACCCGATATTCCAGCGAACCGGCCTGGTTGATAGTCCCGGCAAACACCTTGTCACCCACGGTTTTCTCAATGGGCAGGCTTTCGCCAGTAATCGGCGCCTGATCGATAGTGGAGTTACCAGAAACTACCTCACCATCCAGCGCGACCCGCTCGCCGGGCTTTACCCTGACGATAGCGCCAATTTCGATGCTTTTGGCGTCCATTTCCAACCACTGACCATCAGCCTGCTGCACAGTTGCCCGCTCGGGGGTCAGCTGCATCAAACCACTGATGGCGTTGCGAGCACGGTCCAGAGACTTGGCCTCGATCAATTCGGCGACCGTAAACAGGAACATCACCATGGCAGCTTCCGGCCATTGCCCGATCAGCACCGCGCCAGTTACCGCGATGCTCATCAGGGCATTGATGTTCAGGTTCAGGTTTTTAAGCGCAATCCAGCCTTTTTTATAGGTGCCCAACCCGCCGCTGAGGATGGAAACCAGTGCCACAAGGGCGACCACCCAGGTAGGCGCAAGAGCCGCAAAGTGAATGACTTCGGCTGCCAGCGCCGTAACGCCGGACAACGCCAGGGGCCACCAGGCTTTTTTAACCACCGGGGCGGGTGTTGCTTCGACGCCCTCCTCGACGGGCTCGGCCTGCATGCCCAAGGATGCAATGGCGTCACGAATCGGCTCGGTGGACGGCAGCTCATGCCAGACACCCAGCAGGCGGTTGATCAGGTTGAATTCGAGCTTTTGCACGCCGGCCAGCTTGCCGAGTTTGTTCTGGATGAGGGTTTGTTCCGTAGGGCAGTCCATTTGCTCAATACGGAAAGTGCTCAACCGACCCGCTGATCCCGACTCAGTGCCGAACGTGACCGTGGCAGGCGCGGCATCTGAAGAACAGCAACTGTGGGCGTGTTGCTCAGGCTCATGGTCATGGTCATGGTCATGGTCATGGTCATGGTCATGGTCATGGTCAGAATGCTGATGATGGTCGTGATCGTGATCGTTTTTCATGGGATTGGGCGGGCTCATTATTCAGTCCATTGATTGGTGAGTGCCAATTGAATACCCTGTAGCCACTTTAGGGTCAAGCATCTGCAACGGGATGAAATCATGAAGATCGGCGTCCTTGCCAAACTGACAGATTGCCCCATTGAAACCATCCGTTATTACGAGCGCGAAGGCTTGCTGCCGCCACCGGCGCGCAGTGATGGCAATTATCGGCTGTACACCCAGGCCCATGTCGAGCGCCTGACCTTCATCCGCAACTGCCGCAGCCTGGACATGACGCTGGAAGAAATCCGCAGCCTGCTCAACCTGCGCGACAGCCCGCAGGATCAGTGCGAAAGCGTCAATGCGCTGATCGATGAGCACATCCAGCACGTCAACGACCGCATCGCCAGCCTGCAAGCCCTGCAGACCCAGCTACTGGACTTGCGCGAACGCTGCGGCGAAGGGTCACCGGATCATTGCGGGATTCTGGATCGGCTGGAAGTCAGCGGCAGCGTGGTGACCGCTGATGTCGAGCACTCCCATGTGGGCAGGAGTCATGGGCATTGAGGGGCATGGTTAAAAGCCTTAACTCACTGTGGGAGCGAGCTTGCTCGCGAAGGCCATTTTCCAGACTCAGCAAATGTGCCGGTAGTACTGGCCCCTTCGCGAGCAAGCTCGCTCCCACGGATTCAAACAGACAACTAAACCGCCATCGGCGCGGTCATCGCCGGGTGGTGTTCATACCCTTCCAGCGAGAAGTCCGAAGGCTCGATCTGCTCCAGCCACTCCGGCTGATACACACCGGTCTTGGCAAACTCCGGCACACGATCGGAAATCACCAGCTTGGGCATCGGATACGGCTCGCGCTTGAGCTGTTCGTTGAGCATGTCCAGGTGGTTTTCGTACACGTGGGCGTCGCCGATGAAATACGTGAACCAGCGAGGCGTGTAGCCCGTCAGGCGGCCGATCAGGCTGAGCAGCGCGGCGCCTTCGGTGAGGTTGAACGGCGTGCCCAGGCCCAGGTCATTGGAGCGGATGTACAGCGTCAGGGAGATTTCTCTGGTCTCCTGATTCGGGTGGAACTGGTACAGCAGGTGGCAGGGCGGCAAGGCCATTTCATCCAACTGTGCGCAGTTCCAGCCGTGGAACAGGATGCGGCGGCTGCCGGGGTCATTGATGATGGTGTCAACGCACTGGCGAATCTGGTCGATGGCCTTGTACAGCACCACGTAGGGCTGACCGTCTTCCTCGGACTGGGCGATCTGCTGATACCCCTGGCTGATCGCCCGCTCGATGGCTTGCGGGTTGCTCAGGTCGATGCGCTTGTAGGCCGGCCACTTGCGCCACTGCACGCCGTAGATTTCGCCCAGGTCGTCTTCGCCCTCGCGGAACGGGTTATCCAGCCATTGGGCGTTTTCGTTGGCGTTCTGATCCCAGACCTTGCAGCCCAGCTCGCGAAACTCGGCAGCGTTGTTCACGCCGCGCAGGAAGCCGACCATCTCGCCAATCGCCGACTTGAACGCCATGCGCCGGGTGGTGATCGCCGGAAAGCCTTCCTTGAGGTCGTAGCGCAGCATCGCGCCCGGAAAACTGATGGTTTTCACGCCAGTGCGGTTGGCCTGCAGCGTCCCGTTCTTGATGACGTGGGCGACGAGTTCGAGATATTGCTTCATAAATTACCTGCATCGATGAAACCGCCGGACAGCAGCGCCCGGCGTTTCGGTGTTAAACCGTTTTGACTGCGGGGGCGCGATTGTACGCCAGCCAGATCAGGACAGCGCCGGCGATGATCATCGGCAAGCTGAGGATCTGACCCATGGTGACCCACCCCCACGCCAGGTAGCCCAGCTGTGCATCGGGCACGCGGACGAACTCGACGATGAAGCGGAAGATCCCGTAAAACAGCGCGAACATGCCGGAAATCGCCATGGTTGGGCGGGGTTTGCGCGAGAAAAAGTACAGGATCAGAAACAGCGCGACGCCTTCGAGCGCGAACTGATACAGCTGCGACGGGTGACGAGCCAACTGCGCCGGATCGCTGAAACGCGGGAAGACCATCGCCCACGGCAGGTCAGTCGGCTTGCCCCACAGTTCGGCGTTGATGAAGTTACCGATACGACCGGCACCCAGACCAATCGGCACCAGCGGCGCGATGAAATCCATCAACTCAAAGAACGACTTGCCGTTGCGCCGGGCGAAGAACCAGGCCGCCACCAGCACGCCGACAAACCCGCCGTGGAACGCCATGCCGCCTTTCCAGACCTCGAAGATCAACAGCGGATTGGCGATGTATGCAGACAGGTCGTAGAACAGCACATAGCCCAGCCGCCCCCCGACGATCACGCCCATGGCCAGCCAGAAAATCATGTCGGAGAGTTTTTCCTTGGTCCAGGTCGGATCAAAGCTGTTCAGCCGGCGCGATGCCAGCAGCCATGCGCCGCCGATGCCGACCAGGTACATCAAACCGTACCAGTGAATTTGCAGCGGGCCGATAGCCACCGCCACCGGGTCAATCTGCGGGTAAGGCAGCATTGCGACTCCTTAAAAGGGAAACTCTTGCGAGCACTGAACCAGAACACTAAAGCAGGGAACGTAAACCCACGCTGAACAGCAACCACAGAGCGCGAGGCTGGAAATGAGACCGGCATACTACCGGAGCGGCGCGTCAGGCTCTAGCAGCGTGCGATGGATGTCCGCCGCTGGCATGGGTAGAGTGGCTGAAAAAGGAGTACCGCATGTGTCTGATCGTATTTGCCTGGCGCCCCGCCCACGCCCAGCCGCTGATCGTAGCGGCCAATCGTGACGAATTCTATGCACGCCCCACTCAGCCACTGGCGCAGTGGGTCGACGCGCCGCAGGTCTATGCAGGCCGGGATCTTGAAGCGGGTGGCACCTGGCTGGGCATCAACGTAGACGGGCGCTTTGCGGCACTGACCAACATCCGCAACCCAAGCCTGGCGCTGGGGCGTCGCTCACGAGGTGAGCTGGTTGCTCAGTTTTTGACCCGCGATGTTCTGATCGAAGATTACCTCGCCGAGGTGGCGGGCAGATCGAGCGAGTACGGCGGATTCAACCTGTTGGTGGGTGATCGCGAGCGCTTGTACTACCTCAACGGTTCCGCTCCAGAACCTCGCCTGCTCGATGAAGGTGTCTACGGGCTCTCAAACGCCGGGCTGGATACCCCTTGGCCGAAAGTCAGCAAAACCAAGGCCGCGCTGACCACCCAGCTCGACGCACCGAACCCGCTGGCGCTCATGGCGCTGCTCAGCGACCCGACCACCGCACCAACTGCCGAGTTACCGGATACCGGGGTCAGCCTGGAAACCGAGACGCTGCTGTCCAGCGCCTTCATCGCCAGCCCCACCTACGGCACCCGCGCCAGCACCGTGCTGATCGTCAATGCTGATGGCAGTCGGCAGTTGATCGAGCACAGCTTCGGGCCGTATGGCGGGAGATTGGGGGAGGTGGAGATTGAGTTGGATGAGCACAATCTCCTGTAGGAGCGAACTTGTTCGCGAGGCTTCGAACCTGACACTCCGCCTCGCCAACAAGTTGGCTCCTACAGGACCGGGTGTGTCTGAAGGAACGCAGAACTTGTAGGAGCGAACTTGTTCGCGAGGCGGTATATCCAGATACACAGGAATATCGCCTCGCCAACAAGTTGGCTCCTACAGGTGTTGGGTCTGGCGCGGAATCATCGCCGGATCAATGCCCTTTGACGGACCCCGGATTGATCATCCGTGACAGCCCAAGGTTCTTCAGCGCCAGTTGCAGGGAGCTGCTGATCACTTGCGGGTTGTCGTTGGTCATCAATTGGGCAAGCAGTTCCTTGGCCTTGCTCAGGTGGATCTGGCGCAGCATCCACTTCACTTTCGGCAGGTTGGTGGAGTTCATTGACAGGCTGTCGAAGCCCATCGCCATCAACAGCACCGCAGCCGCAGGATCACCCGCCATTTCGCCGCAAATACTGACCGGCTTACCTTCGGCATGGGCGTCGCGCACGACATTCTGCAAGGCTTGCAGCACCGCCGGGTGCAGGTAGTCGTACAGATCGGCGACGCGCGGGTTGTTGCGATCCACGGCCAGCAGGTATTGGGTCAAGTCGTTGGAGCCGACCGACAGGAAGTCCACCTGACGGGCCAGATCCCGCGTCTGATACACCGCCGCCGGGACTTCGATCATCACGCCCACCGGAGGCATCGGCACATCCGTGCCCTCGTCGCGCACTTCACCCCAGGCGCGGTGGATCAGGTGCAGCGCCTCTTCCACTTCGTGGGTGCTGGAAATCATCGGCAGCAGAATCCGCAGGTTGTTCAAGCCTTCACTGGCCTTGAGCATGGCGCGGGTCTGCACCAGGAAAATCTCCGGGTGATCGAGGGTGACGCGAATACCGCGCCAGCCCAGAAACGGGTTTTCTTCCTTGATCGGGAAGTACGACAGCGCTTTATCGCCACCGATGTCCAGGCTGCGCATGGTGACCGGCAGTGGATGGAACGCGGCCAGCTGCTCGCGATAGATCGCCAGCTGCTCTTTTTCACTCGGGAAACGCTGTTGAATCATGAACGGCACTTCAGTGCGGTACAGACCAACGCCTTCAGCGCCACGCTGCTGGGCACGCGCCACATCAGCCAGCAGACCGGTGTTGACCCACAACGGCATGCGATGGCCATCCAGCGTCACACAAGGCAGCTCGCGCAGCGCGTCCAGCCCCTGGGATAGCTGACGCTCTTCTTCGACGACCTTGGCGAACTGCTTGCGCATGGCGTCGCTGGGGTTGGTGAAGACTTCGCCGTGGTAGCCGTCGACGATCAGCTCGATGCCATCGACCTTGGAATAAGGCAGATCGACCACACCCATGACCGTGGGAATACCCATGGCACGCGCCAGGATTGCCACGTGGGAGTTGCCGGAGCCGAGTACCGAAATCAGGCCGACCAGCTTGCCTTCCGGGACTTCGCCCAGCATGGCCGCCGTCAGCTCTTCACTCACCAGAATCGTGTTGTCCGGATAGACCAGCGTCTGCTGCCGTGCTTCCTGCAGATAGGCAAGCAGGCGACGGCCCAGGTCCTTGACGTCCGAGGCGCGCTCGCGCAGGTAGGCGTCGTCCATCAATTCAAAGCGTTTGACGTGCTCGTTGACCACCGAACGCAAGGCACCCTGCGCCCATTGCCCGGTCTTGATGACGTTGGTCACTTCGCTGCCCAGCGAGGCGTCGTCGAGCATCATCAGGTAAACGTCGAACAGTGCGCGCTCTTCCGGGCGCAACTGGTTGGCGAGCTTGGCGGACAGTGCGCGCATGTCGCTGCGCACGCCTTCCAGCGCGGTCTGGAACAATGCCAGCTCGGCCTTGATATCGCTGACGGCCTTGTCCGGGACCACTTCCAGATCCGCAGGCGGCAACATGACCACCGCCACGCCGACGGCCGCACCGGGAGAACCGGCGACGCCGACAAACTTGGCTTCCTGAATACCTTTGCCCTGGCGACCCAGACCGCGGATCGAGCCAGTGGCTTCAGCGTGGGCGATAACGCCTGCGAGCTGCGCGCTCATGGTCACGAGGAAGGCTTCTTCACCCTCGTCGAACTGGCGGCGCTCCTTTTGCTGGATCACCAACACCCCCACCACACGACGGTGGTGGATGATCGGCGCGCCAAGGAAGGAGGCATAACGCTCTTCGCCGGTTTCGGCAAAGTAGCGGTAGCGAGGGTGATCGGCGGCGTTTTCGAGGTTCAGCGGTTCTTCACGGGTGCCGACCAGGCCCACCAGGCCTTCGTTCGGCGCCATGCTGACTTTGCCAATGGAGCGCTTGTTCAAGCCCTCGGTGGCCATCAGCACGAAGCGATTGCTTTCGGGATCGAGCAAATAGACCGAGCAGACCTGGCTGCCCATGGCCTCTTTGACGCGTAACACAATAATCCCCAACGCCGCCTTGAGATCCTTGGCGGAGTTAACTTCCTGGACGATCTTGCGCAGCGTATTGAGCATGGCTCGGGGTCGAACTCCGTGTCAGTCGCGCGATAAAAGGCGCGGGGCAAGCTCTTTGAGTGCGCGTCGATACACCTCGCGCTTGAATGTGACCACCTGACCCAGCGGATACCAATAACTGACCCAGCGCCAGCCATCGAACTCCGGTTTCCCGGTCAAATCCATCCGCACCCGCTGCTCGTTGGAGACCAGGCGCAGGAGAAACCACTTTTGCTTCTGACCGATGCACAGCGGCTGGCTGTGCGTGCGGACCAGTCGTTGCGGCAGACGATAGCGCAACCAGCCCCGGGTACAGGCAAGAATTTGCACATCTTCGCGTTCCAGCCCGACTTCTTCGTTCAATTCACGATAAAGCGCGTCTTCCGGCGTCTCCTGAGGGTTGATACCACCCTGTGGAAACTGCCAGGCATCTTGGTTGATTCGCCGAGCCCATAGGACTTGGCCGGAGTCGTTTGTCAGAATTATCCCGACATTAGGACGGAAACCATCGGGGTCGATCACGGCAACAACCTCGCAAACGCATGTCACCGCATTGTTCCACAAAGCCGATCAAAGCAGCAACGAGCCTTAGCAGGTTATGTGAAGAGTTGTGAAAACCTCGTATTCTGGTGCTCTTTTTTCAGTCATTTCAGCGAGTAACCGCATGCGTCTGACTTTATTCGACCTCGACAACACCCTTCTGGGCGGCGACAGCGACCACGCGTGGGGGGATTACCTGTGCGAGCGCGGCATTCTAGATGCCGCCACTTACAAGACCCGCAACGACGAGTTCTATCAGGATTACCTGGCCGGGACCCTCGACCTCACGGCCTACCTGAACTTCACCCTGGAGATTCTTGGCCGCACGGACATGGCGCAGCTGGACGAATGGCATCGCGACTTCATGCGCGACTGCATCGAGCCGATCATGTTGCCCAAGGCACTGGAGCTGATTGCCAAGCACCGCGAAGCGGGTGACAAGCTGGTGGTGATCACTGCAACCAACCGCTTTGTCACTGCACCGATCGTGGAAAAGCTGGGCATTGATACGTTGCTGGCGACGGAATGCGAGATTGTCGACGGACGCTACACCGGCCGCACCACCGACGTGCCGTGCTTCCGCGAAGGCAAAGTGACGCGTCTGAATCGGTGGCTTGAAGAGAACCAGCTGAACCTGGACGACAGCTATTTCTACAGCGATTCGCTCAATGACCTGCCGCTGCTGGAGAGAGTCGCCAACCCGGTGGCCGTGGATCCGGACCCGAAACTGCGCGCCGAAGCTGAAAGCCGGGGTTGGCCGGTGATTACGCTGCGTAGCTAAGCCTGGTAGGAGCTGCCGAAGGCTGCGAATGCGTGTTAACTGATCACCGCAATTCGCAGCCTTCGGCAGCTCCTACAAAAAATCAGCGTCGCTGCGTCAGGCCGGCTTGGCCCCCATCAACCCGGCGATGGCGATAAAGCAAAGCACGCCTACAACCGCCAGCACCAGGGTGAAGGTCCCGCCGCCTCGAGTCGGCTCAATCCTCAGCCGATTCAGGCGTGCAACCAGCCAGATCCAGCACAACGCGCCCACGGTGTAGAGCACACTGCTGCCCAGCACCCAGGTTTGACCCAATGGCAAACCAACCAGATGCGCCAGCCACCAGCCACTGATCGGCATGCTCAGCAGACAGAGCCCCATCAGCATCCAGGCGAATATCCGCGGGCGCAGCAGCAGGCGGGTGTGGTTGTCGGCGAAACCGGCACGACGACCTTTTACAACCCAGATCGCCAAGCCCAGGGCGCAGAACAGAAACAGCACCGTGGTCACGATGTGCAGGGTTTTTAGGGCGGTGAGATGTTCCATTTTCTATCTGCTCCGGTGATGGACCTGTAGGAGCGAACGTGTTCGCGAGGCGATATTCCTGTTTATGCAGGTCTGGCGCCCTCGCCAATAAGTTGGCTCCTACAGGGATCATTGCCTTATCCAAGAAACAGCTTATAAGCCGGGTTCTCGCTCTCATCCCAGTATGGATAACCAATCTCGGCCAGCGCTGCCGGGATCAGGTGCCGTTCGTCTTCCGGGACCACCAGCCCTGCCACCACCCGGCCATCGGCCGCGCCATGGTTGCGGTAGTGGAACATTGAAATAGTCCATTGCCCGCCCAGCTTGTTCAGGAAGTTGAACAGCGCGCCCGGCCGCTCGGGGAATTCGAAGCGGAACACCACTTCATCGCTGACCCGCTCGGCATGCCCGCCGACCATATGGCGAATGTGCAGTTTGGCCAGTTCGTTGTCGGTGAGGTCGATCACCGGGAAACCTTGCCTGGTCAGGCTCGACACGAGTTCAGCCCGCGGGTCGGTGTCGGGATGGGTCTGCACGCCAACGAAGATGTGCGCTTCGCGGTCGGTGTGGTAACGGTAGTTGAATTCGGTGATCTGCCGCTTGCCGATGGCCTGGCAGAACGCTTTGAAGCTGCCCGGTTGTTCGGGAATGGTCACGGCGATGATGGCTTCGCGGCCTTCGCCCAGTTCGGCGCGCTCGGCCACGTGGCGCAAGCGGTCGAAGTTGACGTTGGCGCCGGAGTCGATGGCGACAAAGGTCTGGCCCGTCACGCCGTAATGCTCGACGTACTTCTTGATCCCGGCCACACCCAGGGCGCCTGCGGGTTCGGTGATCGAACGGGTGTCGTCGTAGATGTCTTTGATGGCCGCGCAGATTTCATCGGTGCTGACGGTGAGCACTTCGTCGACGTAATCCCTGCAGACCTCAAAGGTGTGCTGGCCGATTTGCGCCACCGCCACGCCGTCGGCAAACAGCCCGACCTGCTGCAATACAACGCGCTCGCCGTAGGCCATGGCCTGTTGCAGGCAGTTGGAGTCGTCCGGCTCGACGCCGATCACCTTGATGTCCGGGCGCAGGTATTTGACGTAGGCCGCGATGCCCGCAATCAAACCGCCGCCGCCCACCGGAACGAAAATCGCGTCCAGCGGCCCTTGATGCTGGCGCAGGATTTCCATCGCCACCGTGCCTTGCCCGGCGATGGTGTCGGGGTCGTCATACGGGTGGATGTAGACGAAGCCCATTTCCTCCACCAGTTTCAAGGAGTAGGCCAGTGCTTCGGGGAAGGAGTCGCCGTGCAATACCACTTTGCCGCCACGGGAACGCACGCCTTCGACTTTGATCTCCGGGGTGGTCTTGGGCATCACGATGGTGGCTTCGACCCCGAGCGTCTTGGCGGCGAGCGCCAGGCCCTGGGCGTGGTTACCTGCTGACGCGGTGACCACGCCGCGTGCCAGCTCTTCCGGGCTCAGCTGCGCCAGCTTGTTGTAAGCGCCGCGAATCTTGAAGGAGTAGACCGGCTGCAGGTCTTCGCGCTTGAGCAGCACCTGATTGCCGAGGCGCTCGGACAGCTGACGCGCGCCGTGCAGCGGGGTTTCCACGGCGATGTCGTAGACGCGGGAGGTAAGGATCTTTTTGACGTATTGCTCAAGCATCGGGGCGACATCACTGGCAAGAAGGGGCAAGGGCTGAAGTCTAACCCGCAGTCCGACACACGACCATACGAATCACGGGGCTTTGCAGGTGGCATGTCGCTATAATGCGCGCCCTTTTACACATTCCTTGTAGGAGCGAACTTGTTCGCGAGGCGGCCTATCTGTGTACGCAGGCCGACCCTCTCGCCAACAAGTTGGCTCCTACAGTACGTGAACAATCCGGCACCCGTGGAGCCCGCATGAACCAGGACCAACTCAAGCAAGCCGTGGCACAGGCCGCCGTGGATTTCATCCTGCCGAAACTGGACGACAAGAGCATCGTCGGTGTCGGCACCGGATCCACCGCCAATTGCTTCATTGATGCGCTGGCTCAGCACAAAGGTGCCTTCGACGGCGCCGTGGCCAGCTCTGAAGCCACCGCCGCACGCCTAAAGGGCCATGGCATTCCGGTGTACGAGCTCAATACCGTCAGCGATCTGGAGTTCTACATCGACGGCGCCGACGAAAGCGATGAGCACCTGAACCTGATCAAAGGCGGTGGCGCTGCGCTGACTCGGGAAAAGATCGTGGCCGCCGTGGCCAAGACCTTCATCTGCATTGCCGACGCCAGCAAGCTGGTGCCGGTGCTGGGCGCGTTCCCGCTACCCGTGGAAGTCATCCCGATGGCGCGCAGCCACGTGGCTCGCCAACTGGTGAAGCTGGGCGGGGATCCGGTTTACCGTGAAGGCGTACTGACTGACAACGGCAACATCATTATCGATGTGCACAACATGAACATCACCAACCCGGTGGAAGTGGAAAGCCAGATCAACGCCATCGTCGGCGTGGTCACCAACGGCCTGTTCGCGGCACGCCCTGCGGACCTGTTGCTGCTAGGGACGAGTGAAGGGGTCAAGACGCTGAAGCGTTGACCACAAATCTGCAGGAGTGAACGCTTTTCTGTAGGAGCCAACTTGTTGGCGAGGCGGTGTATCAGACAAAAAGCCTCGCCAACAAGTTGGCTCCTACAGGTGCCGCCACAGCATTACTGCTTCTTGAACACATAAAACAGATTAGGCTCGCTGGTCACGTACAGCGTGCCGTCGTCGTCCATGGCCAGCCCCTCGGCCTGGGGGACATTTTTGCGCAGGCCCATCGAGCCTTTGCTCAACGACACATTGGCGACCGCCCGGCCCTTGGTGTCGAGTTCCACGATCTGTCGGGACTCATCCGACAACGCCAGCAAATGCCCGCTACGCTCATCGAACTGCAGGCTGGAAATATCCCGCAGGAACAACCCGGCATCGCGCTTGGCGTCAGACGACACCTCAATCACGCTGGGTGTACCGGTATTCATGTTCGGGAACCCCCGCACCTCGATGATCTGCGTCGGGCGACGCTCTTTGGCGACAAACAGGCGCTGCCCTTTGGTGTCGTAGGCCAGGCCTTCGTAGCCGTTATTGCTGCCCGCGCCGATCCCCAGGGTCAGCTGCTCGGCGTCGGCGGCATCCAGGAAGGTGGTGTCATCGTCGATATGCACCTTGATCAGGCGCTGCTTGCGCTCGTCGCTGATCACATAGATGCCGGGGCTGATGTATTCGATCGCTTCTGCATCGCCAAAACCGGTCAACGGGATGCGCCGCAGAATCCGGCCATCAAGGCTCAGCTCGACCATCTCGGCGTTCTGGTTGGTGACGGTAAACAGGCTTTTGCGGTCCGGGTCGTAACTCAGCGCCGACACGTCATCCACCAGGCCTTCAATGACCTTGCCCTCAATCACCACCTTGTAGTCATTCAAGCCAATGGCGGGCACGTCCTCGTCCTGCCAAAGCAGTTGCCAGTTGAACGAGATTCGCTCGACGAAGCGGTATTCACGATTGGCAAAAAAGCCCAGTAACGCCAGCAGCATCACAGCCAGCACAAGAAACATTCGGGGGGCAGACAGGCGCATTGACAGAGCTCAAGGGGTTGGGCGGGCAGCATGAATAGCATGCGAAGATGAATTTAAGCTTAATGGCGGTGGGCCATCAGGCGCCACTGATCCCTGTAGGAGCTGCCGGAGGCTGCGAAGGGGGTTCATCTGATAAACCGCAATTCGCAGCCTTCGGCAGCTCCTACAACGTTCGGCCTATTTCTTGCGGAAGGAATAAAACAAATTCGGCTCGCTGACGATGTACAGGTTGCCGTCATCATCGAAGGCCACGCCTTCAGCGCGGGGGATGGTGTCTTTCAGGCCGTTGAAGCCGCCCAGCAAGGTCATGAAGCTCACTTGCTTGCCCTGCTCGCTCAACTCCAGAAGCAGGTGCGAGTCCGCCGACAGCGCCAGAGTATGACCCGTACGTGGCTCGATGGTCAGTGACGAGAGGTTACGTATGTCGAGGGCATCACTGACGACCTTGTGCTTGTCACCCGTGAGCTTGTCGCTGCCATCGCTCTTCCAGGTGAACATCGCCGCCGGGCGCTCTTCGCCCAGGATCAATTGCTGATTGCGCGGGTCCCACGCAATAGCCTCAAACGCCTTGTTCTGATCTTTGGAAGGCCCGAGGTCGTATTGCGGGAAGTCGGCAATGTTCAGCGTGGTGGTTTCCGGGGTGACTTTAACGATGGTCAAGTGGTGCTGGCGCTCGTCAACAATGGCCATGAAGCCGTTTTCCAGCACGGCCACCGCCTCAGGATTGCTCCAGCCCACCAGGGGCATTTTGCGCAAGACATCGCCCTTGAGCGTCAGCTCGACGAGAAACGGGTTCTTGCCCATCACCGAAAACAGGGTTTTGGTCAGCGGGTTGTACGAGAGGTCCGACGCCTCATCCTTTTCCATGCCTGGCAACGGCTTGGCATCGATATCGACCACATAATCTGGCAGCCACACGCTGGCGGTACGCTCGGCCTTGCTTTCAAACCGCTCGCCCACCCACAGCAGGCCGCGATCATCCCAATGCATGGCGAAGGCCACCCCGTAGCCGATCACCACGGCGATCAACAGCCACGCATACCAGCGCAGGCGCAGCAGACGGCGTGGGGATTTGCGGGGCGTTGAGGGGCTGGTCATTGAGTGTTCCTGAGCAAGATGGCATCTGGTAGCACATTGCCCCGAGCAGGGGCTGGACGCAGGATTATCCAGATCAATTGTGAAAAAAACGCCAATTGACTCTATCGCACACTCATACGAATAAAAAAACCGCCAGTGATGGGCATCACAGGCGGCTTTGGGTCACGCGTTGAAAATCAGCGAACGCTGCTTTCGAAGGCTTTCTGACCGACCAGCTCGATGGACAATTCATCACCGGCCAACAGCGGGCCGACGCCTGCCGGAGTACCGGTCATAATCACGTCGCCAGCCTGCAGCGAGAAGCAACCCGCCATGTGCTGGATCACCGGCACGATCGGGTTGAGCATGTCGCGGCTGTTGCCATCCTGACGAACTTCGCCATTGATGGTCAGGCGAATGCCGATGTCGGTCAGGTCCGAGAAGGTTTCAGCCGGAACGAACGGGGCGATAACGGCAGCGCCGTCGAAGCTCTTGGCTTCTTCCCACGGATAGCCCTTGTCGCGCAGCTTGGTCTGCAGGTCACGCAAGGTAAGGTCCAGGCCCGGCGCGAAGCCTGAAATCGCATCCAGAACTTCTTCACGGGTCGGGCTTTTGCTCAGCGGCTTGCCGATCAGGACCACGATTTCGGCTTCGTAGTGCACCGAACCGCGATCAGCCGGGATGGTGAAACCACCTTCCAGCGCAACCACAGCGCTGCCGGGCTTGATGAACAGCAGAGGCTCGGTGGGCACAGCGTTGTTCAGTTCTTTGGCGTGCTCGGCGTAATTACGGCCAACGCAAACCGCCTTGCCCATCGGGAAGTGGATGCTCGTTCCGTCGACATACTTGTGCTGGTAGCTCATGGCGGCTCCTGGGGGTGGTTAAACAGCGAAGATCTTGCCGGGGTTCATGATGCCGTTCGGGTCGAACACGGCCTTGACGGCTTTCATGTATTCGATTTCCACCGGCGAACGACTGTACTCCAGGTAATCCCGTTTGGTCATGCCCACGCCATGCTCGGCGGAGATCGAGCCGTTGTACTTCTGCACGGTCTCGAACACCCACTTGTTGACCTTGGCGCATTTGACGAAGAACTCTTCCTTGTCCAGCCCCTCAGGCTTGAGGATGTTCAAGTGCAGATTGCCGTCGCCGATGTGGCCGTACCACAGCACTTCGAAGTCCGGATAGTGTTCGGCCACGATGGCGTCGATTTCACCCAGAAAGGCCGGTACTTTTGAAACAGTGACCGAGATGTCGTTCTTGTACGGCGTGTAGTGGGAGATGGTCTCGGAGATGTACTCACGCAGCTTCCACAGGTTCTGCAGTTGCTGTTCGCTCTGGCTCATCACGCCATCCTGAACCCAGCCCTGCTCGACGCAGTGCTCGAAGGTGGCCAGCGCTTCGTTGGCGATGTCTTCGGTGGTGGCTTCGAATTCCAGCAGCACGTAGAACGGGCATGGCGTGTCGAACGGCGATGGCACGTCACCGCGGCTCATGACCCGGGCAAAGGCCTTGTCGGAAAAGAATTCGAAGGCGGTCAGGTCCAGCTTGCCGTGGAAGGCGTGCAGCACCGGCATGATCGAGTCGAAGTCGGTGGTGCCCAGCACCATCGCGGTGAGGTTCTTCGGCGCGCGATCCAGGCGCATGGTGGCCTCGACCACAAAGCCCAGCGTGCCTTCGCCGCCAATGAACAGCTGACGCAAATCGTAGCCGGTGGCGTTTTTGATCAGGTCTTTGTTCAGTTCAAGGAGGTCGCCCTTGCCCGTCACGACCTTCAGGCCCGCCACCCAGTTACGGGTCATGCCGTAGCGAATCACCTTGATCCCGCCGGCATTGGTGCCGATGTTGCCGCCAATCTGGCTCGAGCCGGACGACGCGAAGTCTACCGGGTAGTACAGGCCGTTTTCTTCCGCGAGGTTCTGCAGCTGCTTGGTGATCACCCCTGGCTGAACGCGTGCGGTGCGCTCGGTCAGGTTCAGCTCCAGCACTTGATTCATGTAATCGAACGAAACCACCACCTCACCATTGGCCGCCACGGCAGCAGCGGAAAGCCCGGTGCGGCCACCTGACGGGACCAATGCAACCGTATGCCGGTTGGCCCACTGGACGATGGCCTGAACCTGTTCGATGGTCTTGGGAAACACAATGGCCGTCGGAGCAGGCGGGTATTGCTTGGTCCAGTCCTTGCCGTAGGCCTCGAGGGAGTCGGCATCGGTCAGCACTTTGCCAGGCTCAACCAGGGTCTTCAGCTCATCTATCAACGCAGGATGGGTCATCGACGGAACTCTCGAACAATTCATGGTCATCCTGAGAACGGTTCACGTCCAGGAATGGGGTTTCGCGGGGTGCTTATGCTAGCATACGCCCCCCGCTAATCGAGCTTTTGGCCGATATGCGCATGCTTCACTTACTGCCAATTTCTCCGGGACACAGGTTAAAGCAGATGAGCAAGACTTCCCTCGATAAGAGCAAGATCAAGTTCCTTCTTCTCGAAGGCGTCCATCAATCCGCTGTGGACGTCCTCAAGGCAGCCGGCTACACCAGCATCGAGTACCACACCAAGTCTCTGCCGGAAGCCGAACTGAAAGAAAAGATCGCCGACGCTCATTTCATCGGTATTCGCTCACGCACCCAACTGACTGAAGAGCTGTTCGACCACGCGAAGAAACTGGTCGCGGTCGGCTGCTTCTGCATCGGGACCAACCAGGTTGACCTGAACGCAGCCCGCGAACGCGGTATCGCTGTCTTCAACGCGCCGTACTCCAACACCCGTTCCGTTGCCGAGCTGGTGCTGGCCGAAGCGATTCTGCTGCTGCGCGGCATCCCGGAGAAGAATGCTTCCTGCCATCGTGGTGGCTGGATCAAGAGCGCTGCAAACTCCTTTGAAATCCGGGGCAAGAAACTGGGCATCATCGGCTACGGCTCGATCGGTACTCAGCTGTCTGTCCTGGCCGAAAGCCTGGGCATGCAGGTGTTCTTCTACGACCCGCTGACCAAGCTGCCACTGGGCAACGCGACCCAGGTCGCCAGCCTGACAGAACTGCTGGGCATGGCTGACATCGTGTCGCTGCACGTGCCTGAGTTGCCGTCCACCCAGATGATGATTGGCGAGAAAGAAATCCGCGCCATGAAGAAAGGCGCGATTCTGATCAACGCCGCTCGCGGCACGGTCGTGGACCTCGACGCCCTGGCTGACGCGATCAAGGACAAACACCTGATCGGCGCCGCTATCGACGTGTTCCCGGTAGAGCCACGCTCCAACGACGACATCTTCGAAAGCCCGCTGCGTGGCCTGGACAACGTGATCCTGACCCCACACATCGGTGGCTCGACTGCCGAAGCTCAGGCCAACATCGGTCTGGAAGTTGCCGAGAAACTGGTCAAGTACAGCGACAACGGTACGTCGGTGTCGTCGGTCAATTTCCCGGAAGTGGCCCTGCCCGCTCACCCTGGCAAGCACCGTCTGTTGCACATCCACGAGAACATCCCGGGCGTGCTGATGGAGATCAATAAGGTCTTCGCCGAAAACGGCATCAACATCTCCGGTCAGTTCCTGCAGACCAACGAGAAAGTCGGCTACGTGGTCATCGACGTCGATGCCGAGTACTCCGATCTGGCTCAGGAAAAGCTGCAACACATCAAGGGCACAATCCGCAGCCGCGTATTGTTCTAAGCTCTGGTGGCTGGACAAAAGGAGACCTTCGGGTCTCCTTTTTCATGGACGAGATAAAAGGTCAAAATGATATGACACCTACCGAAATCCACATTCGCCAGTCAACCAAGGCCGACCTGCCGGGCTTATTGAAACTCCAGAACGCCAATCAGATTGCCCAGGGCGGCTCGCTGGCGGCTGAACTGACGGCTGAGCAGGTCGAGCACATGATGACCGACATGCCGCAGATCATTGCGTGCCGAGGGAGCGAAGTCGTTGCCTTCCTGATGACGACCTCTCAAGCGGTCAGCCGCGAGCGCCCGTTGCTGATCATCGACAAAACCCTTGAGGCTTACCCTTGGGCCGACCCTGACGCCTATATCTACGGCCCGGTCTGCGTCAGCGAACGCGAGCGCGGCCAACGGCTGGCGCAGCTGATGTTCGCCAGGCTGCTGGAACTGGAGCCCAACCGTCAGGGCGTGCTGTTCATCCGTGGCGACAACGAACCATCGCTACGTGCACACCGCCGGATGGGCATGAGCAAGGTGGGCGAGTTCACACTCAATGCAGCGGTGTTTCATGTGTTTGCTTATAAAAGCTGCCCCGATGTTGTCTGACACCGCACTGTCGCGCAGCAAACATGGCTCCGTAGGAGCGGCTTTAGCCGCGAAAGCAACTTCACCTGCGACGAATATGCATCGACTGTCCCGCCCCCTCGCGGCTAAAGCCGCTCCTGCTAGGTTTTGTCGCCGCGCTTAGAAAATCCCGTCCCCACGCCGCCTGAACCAACCCGTCAGGGAAAGCCGGTCACGGGTGGCGGGCAGGACTTCGTGGGGGATTTCGCCAGACATGAACACCACCAGGCATCCACCGCCGGGCTGCACTTCATGCTGAGTAGCGTCGTCGAAGAACATGCGCAGCTGACCGCCATGCTCCGGCTGCCAGGCATCATTGAGGTACAACACTGCCGAGACCATGCGCCGATCGTCATCGCGAAAGCGGTCCACGTGTTTGAGGTAGAACGCGCCCGGTGGGTAGAGGGCGAAATGGCTTTCGAAATCCTCAAGCCCCAGAAACAGCCCGCGATTGAGCGCCAGACGCACGCTGTCCATCAAGCCCAGGTAGACATCGCAAGGTTCAGCCTGGCCGGGCTCGATCCATTGAATGCGATCACCCCGGATCCCCTCGCGAATCTCCTGGAAAGGGCCGCGGCCCACGCCCGCAGGCGCAAGCTCACCTTCGGCCGCACGTTTACGGCACTCGGCGGCCAGCTCAAGGGTCAGGGCCTCGGGCAGGAATATGTTCTGCTGCGACCAGCCGCGTGCGGCCAGGTCATCGACAATTCGTAACAGCAGTGGGTGATCGGAGGTGATTTGCATGGCGCATAGTATCCAGCCGCCCGAGAATCGGGAAGCACCCCCCAAAGGCGGATTGACAGACCCATGAAATATCAACGGGTCAGGCTCGACAAAGCCCCGCCGGGACCCGGAGAATAGCGGCCTGCCGACAGGAGTCCCTATGCGCCGTTTGTTTGTTGTGTTGTTGATGTTCTGCACGATGCCCGCCTGGGCAGACAGCTATGACCAGTTATATAAGGTCGCCGGCTGGCCAGAACAGCGCGCGCATTTCAGCGATGCCCTCAAGGCCGCGCAACAGCGATACCGCAACAGCCTGCCGCCAGCGGTCTATCAGGCACTGGTCAACAACAGTGATCAGCGCTTCGCCGCCCAGGCCATGGACCAGCGCGCCGAGCAGCGCCTGCGTGCCACGCTGAAAGACCCTGCACCTGCGCTGAAATTCTTCCAGTCGCCGCTGGGCCGCAAGATCGTCAATGCCGAACTGACCGCGACCCGGCCGGACCAACTCGCCAAGAACGCCCAGGGTTTGCCGCAGATTCAAGCCGATGCAACCCGCCAACTGCTGATCGGCCACCTGGCCCAGGCGTTGCCCGCCAAACAGGCCGGTGCGGAAGTAAGCCTGGCGATTGCCGGTGTGGCGGCCGACAGCCTGAGCCAGATGATCCCCGGTTTGCTGGGCGGCGGTCAGGCCCAGGGCATGCTGGATGGTCAGCGGGAACGCTTGATGGCGCAAATCGCCGCCGACATGAACAACACCCTGCTTTATGTGTACCGCGACCTGTCCGACCCGGAGCTGGAAGAATTCTCCACCTTCGCTGAATCGACCGATGGCAAAGCCTATTACCAGGCCGCGCTGGCCGCGATTCGGGCCGGGTTGGCCGTCGGGCAAAGCACCTCGAGCCTGACGCCTGCCCGTTAGCCTGCATTTATCGGGTCGACGCGAGCCTTATCTTCTGTTCGACAAACGCCAGGTAGCGCGCCCGAAACTCCGGCAGCTCGTTAGCCAAATGGTGCCGGGCTTGCTTGAGCATCAGAATCTGCGGCTGGCTGAATTTCTGGTTGAGCACCGCAAGGTTATGACCCCAGTCAACGGTCATGTCGGCATCGCCTTGGATAATGATCGGGCTGCGCCGGCTGGCGGGCGCTGATTCCACTCGTTGAATCCAGCGCGCCAGCGCTCCCACCCATGCAGTCGGCAAACGATTGGGCTGTAACGGGTCGGCCAGCAGAAACGGCAGGAAGGCGGGCGCGTTGGAGTTTTCACTGAAGCGCCGCGCAATGCCTTTAACGAAGGGTTTGAGCAGGTGATAACTGAGCCTGGACCACCCCCAGGCGCGAGGCCTCACCAGCGGCGCCAGCAGGATGACCTGACCCTGAGCGGGGCTTTGATCCCCCTGATTGAGCACATGATCGATAAGGATCGCCCCGCCCGTGCTTTGCCCGCAGAGGTGCCACGGCTGGGGCAGCTGCAGGTTGGACGCCTCTTCGAACAGGCGCGCCAAAACCACCTGGTATTCGGCGAAGTCATCGATGCTGGCCCGCGAGCCACTGGACAGACCATGCCCTGGCAGATCACAGGAAATCACCGCAAAACCCATTTTCATGGCCCAGTCGATCAAATGCCGAAACAAGCCCATGTGATCATAAAAACCATGGATCAAAAACAACGTCGCCACCGGCTGATCGGGCACCCACACCTGACCGACGATTTCGTAGCCGCCCACGTCCATCCTGCCCAGCCAGCTGCGTACCGCCCCGGCACCGGCCACACTGTAAAAACGCTGGTAAGCACGCCCGCTGTCGCACAGGGGCTGGGCAGCGCCAAGCGGTTGCAGGCTGGCACGCAGCGCATCGGGGTCAAAGGTGGCAGACATGGAAACACCGGGGAAGCGATAGACAGTGGCTCGATCTTCATCTGTATTACAAAACATGGCAAGCCAGGCGCTATGAGGCACACGCGCTGAACATCAAATCTCCACGGCGCAACACGCTGGTATACACCTTGATAGCGCTCACCTGCGCCGCCTTGCTGTGGGCCGGGTATGACTGGTTCCAGAGCCGTTACTTGCGCCCGTTCAGTGATCAGGCGGTACTTTTCGCCGGGGATGCGCTGACCTTGCCCGCTGAACTGGCCGGCCCAGGGCGGATTCGGCTGGTGCATTTCTGGGACCCGGCCTGCCCGTGCAATGTCGGCAACCAGCAGCATCTGGCCGAGTTGATCGAACATTTCGCAGGCCCCGGCGGCGTGGATTTCTACTCGGTGCAAAAGCCCGGCAGCCAGGGCCAACTGCCTGCAACCCTCAGCGCCATGAAACCCTTGGCAAGCCTGCCCGGCGCCGAGCACATCCCCGTCAGCCCCGCCGTGGCGATCTGGGATCAAAGCGGCAAGCTCGCCTACTTCGGCCCTTACAGCGAGGGCCTGACCTGCAATTCCAGTAACAGCTTCATCGAGCCCATCCTGCAAGCGCTCACCACCGGCCGACCAGTGGATGCCACGCATACCATGGCGGTGGGGTGTTATTGCGGGTGGGGTTCACACATCCTGTAGGAGCTGCCGAAGGCTGCGAAGCCCTTCCTCCTGAAACACCGTTTTTACCGTTTGCGAAAGTTCCTACACAAGCCGCTCCCATCGCCCACCTACTCAACCCCCCACCAAATCTGTAGCCTGCTCCTCTTGCCCGTCGACTGAGCCATCCCATGAAACGCAGCCTGACTATCCTCGTCTTCATCATCGCCATCCTCATCAGCGGCGGTGTCTGGTACGTGCACAGCAAACAGCCGCAGCGTGATGGCGAGTTGAGCCTGGCCGGGCTGCAAGCGCCGGTGACGGTGCGTTATGACGAGCGCGGCGTGCCGCACATTCGAGCCGAAAACGAAGCCGACCTGTATCGCGCCCTGGGTTATGTCCAGGCTCAGGATCGGCTGTTCCAGATGGAAATGATGCGCCGCCTGGCCCGCGGCGAACTGGCTGAAGTGCTGGGGCCGAAGCTTGTGGCCACCGACAAACTGTTTCGCAGCCTGCGGATTCGCGAACACGCCGACGCCTATGTCGCTCGCCACGATAAAACCACACCCACCTGGAAGGCCCTGCAAGCCTACCTGGAAGGCATCAACCAATTTCAAGCCACGCACCCCAAGCCGCTGGAGTTCGACGTGCTCGGCATTCCCGAGCGACCGTTCACAGCAGAAGATACGCTGAGCGTAGGTGGCTATCTGGCGTACAGCTTCGCCGCAGCGTTTCGTACCGAGCCGCTGCTGACGTATGTGCGTGATGAGTTGGGGCCACAGTACCTGAACGTCTTCGACCTCGACTGGCAGCCCCAAGGTGTTTTGAATCAGGCGCCCACCCTTTCAGCCAATGACTGGAAAAGCCTCAACCAACTGGCGTCTCTGAGCAATCAGGCGCTGGAGCAGGCTGGCCTGCCGCAATTCGAAGGCAGCAACGCCTGGGCAATTTCCGGTAGCCGGACCACAAGCGGCAAGCCATTACTGGCAGGCGACCCGCACATTCGCTTCTCGGTCCCCGCCGTCTGGTACGAGGCGCATCTGTCGGCGCCGGGCTTTGAGCTGTACGGGCATCACCAGCCGCTCAACCCGTTCGCCTTCCTGGGCAACAACATGGATTTCGGCTGGAGCCTGACCATGTTCCAGAATGACGACCTGGACCTCATTGCCGAGAAGACCAACCCCGAAAACCCCAATCAGGTCTGGTATCACGGGCAGTGGACCGACATGACCACCAGCCAGCAGCAGATTGCCGTCAAAGGCGAAGCCCCGCAGACACTGACCCTGCGCAGCTCACCCCATGGGCCTATCGTCAATGACGTGATGGGCGTGGCGGCAAGTGCCACGCCGGTGGCCATGTGGTGGTCGTTTCTTGAATCCGAGAACCCGATCCTGGAAGGTTTCTACGAGGCCAATCGCGCCGACACCCTGGACAAGATGCGCGCCGCCGCCGAGAAGATTCAGTCGCCAGGGCTGAATATCGTCTGGGCCAACGCCAAGGGCGACATCGGTTGGTGGGCCGCTGCGCAACTGCCGATTCGCCCGGAAGGCGTGAATCCGAACTACATCCTTGATGGCAGCACTGAGCAGGCCGACAAGCTGGGCTTTCACCCTTTCAGCGCCAACCCGCAGGAAGAGAACCCGGCACGGGGATATATCGTGTCGGCCAACTTCCAGCCGGTATCGCCCACTGGCTTGCAGATTCCTGGCTATTACAACCTGGCGGATCGTGGCCAGCAGTTGAATAGGCAGTTGAGTGATGAGCGTGTGAAGTGGAACCTGGATAACAGCAAAGCGCTGCAACTGGGCACCGAGACTGACTACGCCGGGCGGGTGCTGAAGCCTTTGATTCCGGTGCTGCGCGAGGTCATCACCGATCCCGAGGAGAAAGCCCTGGTCGAACGACTGGCCAGCTGGAAAGGCGACTATCCCGTGAATTCCGTCGGCGCGACCCTGTTCAACCAGTTCCTCTCGGACCTGACCGAAGAAACCTTTCACGACGAACTGGGCGATGGCCTGTTCGAAACGCTGTTGTCGACACGGGTGATTGATGCCGCGCTCCCCCGCCTGGCCAGTGACGCCAGCTCGCCATGGTGGAACAACCGCAATTCACCGTTTGAAGAGAGCCGAGCCGAGACCGTCAAGGTCGCCTGGCATGCCACTGTGTCGCATTTGAAATCCACGTATGGGCTCAACGCGGACGAGTGGCTGTGGGGCAAGGCACATACCCTGGTCCATGCTCATCCGCTGGGCACGCAAAAGCCGCTGGATCAGTTGTTCAATGTCGGCCCGTTCGCGGCGCCGGGCACCCATGAAGTGCCGAACAACCTCTCCGCCCGCATCGGCCCCGCGCCATGGCCGGTGAGCTATGGCCCATCCACCCGCCGCCTGATCGACTTCTCCGACCCCGCCCACGCGCTGGGCATCAACCCGGTCGGGCAGAGTGGCGTGTTGTTCGACAAGCATTATTCAGATCAGGCACAGACCTACATCAACGGCGGCTACGTGCCGCAGCATATGAGCGAAGAGGATGTGGCGAAGCATGCCCAAGGCACCTTGAGGTTGGTGCCGGGTGGGTGATTGGCGATATACCCGTGGGAGCGAATTCATTCGCGAAGAGGCCGGGACAGCCGACATCTGTGTTGGCAATGCCTACGCATTCGCGAATGAATTCGCTCCCACAGGTTCTGTATTCCTACAGATACACCGCGGACCTGTAGGAGCCAACTTGTTGGCGAGGCGATGTTCCTGTGTAAAAAGTTACATCGCCTCGCGAACAAGTTCGCTCCTACAGAGAATCACCTAACGTTTTAAACCGGCGCAGCCGCGCGGCGTGGGTCGGGTTGTTTCCCACAGGTTCTGCATTCCTACAGATACACCGCGGACCTGTAGGAGCCAACTTGTTGGCGAGGCGATGTTCCTGTGTAAAAAGTTACATCGCCTCGCGAACAAGTTCGCTCCTACAGAGAATCACCTAACGTTTTAAACCGGCGCAGCCGCGCGGCGTGGGTCGGGTTGTTTGTAGGTGTCGGCAGCGCTTTCTTCGATGGCTTGCTGAATGGCCTTCTTGCGCTGCTGTTCGGCACGGCGGGTGAAGAACCAGACCAGGAAGGTCGCCATGGACACCGCCAGCAGAATCAGACTGGCCACCGCATTGATCTCGGGTTTCACGCCCAGACGCACCGCCGAGAACACTTCCATCGGCAAGGTCGTCGAGCCAGGACCGGAGACGAAGCTGGCGAGCACCAGATCATCCAGCGACAGGGCGAACGACATCATCGCCCCCGCCGCCAACGAGGGCGCGATCATCGGGATGGTGATCAGGAAGAACACCTTCCACGGCCGCGCCCCCAGGTCCATGGCCGCCTCTTCGATGGACATGTCCAGTTCACGCAAGCGCGCCGACACCACCACCGCCACATAAGCCGCGCAGAACGTGGTGTGGGCGATCCAGATGGTGACGATGCCGCGCTCCTGCGGCCAGCCGATCAACTGCGCCATGGCCACGAACAGCAGCAACAGCGACAGACCGGTGATCACCTCTGGCATCACCAGCGGCGCTGTCACCAGCCCGCCGAAAAACGTGCGGCCCTTGAAGCGCGTAATGCGGGTCAACACGAACGCCGCCATGGTGCCCAGCGCCACCGCCGCAATCGCCGTGTAAGTGGCAATTTCAAGCGAGCGCATCACTGAACCCATCAGCTGTGAGTTATCCAGCAACCCCACATACCAGTGCACCGACCAGCCGCCCCAGACCGTTACCAGCTTGGAGGCGTTGAACGAATAGATGACCAGAATCACCATCGGCGCATAGATAAAGATCAGGCCCAGGACCAGCATCATGTTCGAGAATCGAAAGCCTCTCATGCCCTGCCCTCCAGCTCTTTGGCCTGACTGCGGTTAAACAGGATGATCGGTACGATCAGAATCAACAGCATGATCACCGCCAGCGCCGACGCCACCGGCCAGTCGCGGTTGTTGAAGAACTCTTGCCACAGCACGCGGCCAATCATCAGGGTTTCCGGGCCGCCCAGCAGCTCGGGGATGACGAACTCGCCCACCACCGGAATGAACACCAGCATGCAGCCGGCAATGACGCCGTTTTTGGACAGCGGCACGGTGATTTTCCAGAAGCTGTTGAAGGTGCTGGAGCCCAGGTCCGACGCGGCTTCCAGCAGGCTGGTGTCGTGTTTGACCAGGTTGGCGTACAGCGGCAGGATCATGAACGGCAGGTACGAATAGACCACGCCGATATAGACGGCGAGGTTGGTATTGAGGATCTGCAGCGGTTCGTCGATCAGGCCCAGCCACATCAGGAAAGCGTTGAGCAGCCCGTTATTGCTGAGGATGCCCATCCAGGCGTACACCCGGATCAGGATCGCGGTCCAGGTCGGCATCATGATCAGCAGCAACAGAACGGTCTGCAGTTCTTTACGCGCCGTGGCGATGCCGTAGGCCATGGGGAAGCCGATCAACAGGCACAACAAGGTGCTGAAGAAGGCCATTTTCAGCGAGCCCAGGTACGCCGAAATGTACAGGTCATCGCCCGTCAGCAACGCGTAGTTGGCGAAGTTGAGGATCACCTCGAACTTCTGCTCGGCGTAGCTGAAGATTTCCGTGTAAGGCGGGATCGCCACGTCGGCTTCGGCGAAGCTGATCTTGATGACGATCAGGAACGGCAAAGCAAAAAACAGGAACAACCAGAGGAACGGCGCGCCGATCACCAGTTGCCTTCCGTTGGGGATGATGCGGTTCAGCGTCCGCTTGATCTTGCGTATTTTCATGAGCGCAGCACCACGCCGCTGTCGTCTTCCCACCAGACGAACACTTCATCGCCCCAGGTCGGCCGCGTGCCCTGACGCTCGGCGTTGGCCACGAACGACTGCACCAGCTTGCCGCACGGCAACTGCACGTAGAACACCGAATGCCCGCCCAGATAGGCGATGTCGTGAACCTTGCCTCTGGACCAGTTGTATTCGAACGCTGGTTGCTCGGTGGTGACCAGCAGTTTCTCCGGGCGCAGGGCGTAGGTAATGTGTTTGTCTTCCACAGACGTGGTCACGCCGTGGCCGACATAGATATTGCGCTCAAGCTCAGGGCTGCGGATCAGGGCATGGCCTTCCATGTCCTCGATCACTTCGCCTTCGAACAGGTTGACGTTACCGATGAATTCGCAGACCAGACGGCTGGTCGGGGTTTCGTAGATGTCGATGGGGCTGCCGATCTGGGCGATCCAGCCCAGGTGCATGATCGCGATGCGCTCGGCCATGGTCATGGCCTCTTCCTGGTCGTGGGTCACCATCACGCAGGTCACGCCGACGCGCTCGATGATTTCCACCAACTCCAGCTGCATCTGCGAACGCAGCTTCTTGTCCAGCGCGCCCATCGGCTCATCGAGCAACAGCAGCTTGGGCTTTTTCGCCAGGGAGCGCGCCAGCGCCACCCGCTGACGCTGGCCGCCAGACAGCTGATGCGGCTTACGGCGGGCGTACTGGGTCATCTGCACCAGTTTGAGCATTTCATCGACGCGGGCTTTGATTTCCGCCTTGGGCAGTTTGTCCTGCTGCAGGCCGAACGCGATGTTCTGCTCCACGCTCATGTGCGGGAACAGCGCATACGACTGGAACATCATGTTGATCGGGCGCTCGTACGGCGGCATGTCGGTGATGTCGACGCCATCGAGGTAAATCCGGCCCTCTGTTGGCCGCTCGAAACCCGCCAGCATGCGCAACAACGTGGACTTGCCCGAGCCGGAACCGCCCAGCAAGGCGAAGATTTCGCCCTTGTTGATTTGCAGGGACACGTCGTCCACAGCAATCGTCTCGTCGAATTTCTTCGTGACCCGATCGATCTTGACCAGCACCTGCTTGGGTTGCTGACCGCCTTCGATTGATTTCTTGTAGGCGCCGGAGGCAACTGCCATGGGTGGAACTCCCAACTGGTTTGCAGCCCGGCCAATGCAGCCGGGCGCTGGATTTTTATTTGCCCGACTTGACCTTGGTCCAGCTGCGGGTCATCAGACGTTGCACCTTGGGTGGCAACTCGCTATTTACGAACAGACGGTCCAGCACTTCCTGAGGCGGGTACACAGACTCGTCAGTGCGGATTGCCTGATCCATCAATTCGCCAGACGCAGGGTTAGCGTTGGCGTAGCCCACCTGGTCGCTAACCTTGGCGATCACAGCGGGATCAAGCAGGTAATTGATAAACGCGTGGGCTTCTTTAGTGTTCTTGGCATCAGCCGGGATTGCCAGCATGTCGAACCACAGGTTGCCGCCCTCTTTCGGGATGCTGTAGGCGATGTTTACGCCCTTGCCTGCTTCTTCAGCGCGCGCCTTGGCCTGGAAGACGTCGCCCGAGAAGCCCGCTGCCACACAGATATCGCCATTGGCCAGGTCGGTGATGTATTTCGAGGAGTGGAAGTAGGTGACGTAAGGGCGAACAGCCATGAGCTTGGCTTCAGCTTTTTTGTAATCCGCTTCTTTGGTGCTGTTCGGATCCAGGCCCATGTAATTGAGCACGGCCGGGAGCATTTCATCCGCCGAATCCATGAAGGCTACGCCGCAGCTTTGCAGCTTCTTGATGTTCTCTGGCTCGAACAGCACGGCCCAGGAATCTATCTTGTCGACGCCCAGCGCCGCTTTGACTTTCTCGACGTTGTAGCCGATGCCGTTGGTGCCCCACAGGTAGGGCACGGCGTACTGGTTGCCCGGGTCGTTCTTTTCCAGGCGCTTTAGCAGGGCCGGGTCGAGGTTTTTGTAGTTTGGCAGTTGGCTCTTGTCGAGCTTCTGGAACGCGCCCGCCTTGATCTGCTTGCCGAGGAAGTGATTGGACGGCACCACCACGTCGTAACCGGTGCGCCCCGCCAGCAGCTTGGCTTCCAGGGTTTCGTTGGAGTCGAACACGTCGTACATCGGCTTGATGCCGGTGGTTTTTTCGAAGTCTTCGAGGGTGGTCGTGCCGATGTAATCGGACCAATTATAAATATGCACGGTGGATGCAGCCTGAGCACCGACGGTGAGTGTCAGCGTGGCCGCAGCGAGCATGGATTTGGCGATAAAAGAAATAGACACGTGATCAATCCTTTTTTGAGGTGGGGTCTGGTGCCTGTGTAGGAAAAATCCGGGGCGCGCAACTTACCGTTGTTGACCGCGTATCGCAAAAAAACTTTGTGTGACAACAGCTTGGGGATACCTGTAGGAGCTGCCGAAGGCTGCGAAAGCATTCTCATGGCACACCGAATTCGCAGCCTTCGGCAGCTCCTACAGGGTTCTGCTTTCGGGGTTATTTACCCGACTTAATCTTGGTCCAGCTGCGCGTCATGATCCGCTGCGTTGCGGCCGGCAGGTCAGCGATGGCGTAGAGCTTGGCCAACACATCAGCTGGCGGGTAAACGCCCGGGTCGCTGGTGATGTCTTTATTGACCAATGCCGTCGCCGCCGAGTTGCCGTTCGGGTAATGCACTTCGTTGGTGATCTCAGCCATGATTTCCGGCTGCATGATGAAGCTCATGAACTTGTAGGCGCCTTCAACGTTTTCGGCATCTTTAGGGATGGCGACCATGTCGTAGAAGCTGCCTGCACCTTCTTTGGGAATGTTGTAGCTGACCTTGACCTTGCCGCCCGCTTCTTCAGCACGTGCTTTGGCCTGGTAGATGTCGCCCGAGTAACCCACTGCGACGCAGATGTTGCCGTTGGCCAGGTCGGAAATGTACTTGGACGAGTGGAAGTAGCCGATCGATGGACGAATCTTCATGAACAGCGCTTCGGCTTCGGCCAGTTGCTTCTTGTCCTGGCTGTCGGTCGGGTAGCCCAGGTAATGCAGGGCGATCGGCAGCATTTCGGTTGGCGAATCGAGGAAGCTGATACCACAGGATTTCAGCTTGGCGGCGTTCTCAGGCTTGAACAGCAGGTCCCAGGTGTTGGTCGGCGCGTCAGCACCCAGCGCGGCCTTGACCTTGTCCGGGTTGAAGCCGATACCAATCGAGCCCCACATGTACGGGAAGGCGTGCTTGTTGCCCGGGTCACTGACTGACACGGCCTTGAGCAGGTCGGTGTTCAGGTTTTTGTAGTTAGGCAGCTTGGACTTGTCCAGCTCCTGATAAACCCCGGCCTTGATCTGCTTGGCGAGGAAGCTGTTCGACGGCACGACGATGTCGTAACCGGACTTGCCCGCCAGCAGCTTGGCTTCCAGGGTTTCGTTGCTGTCGAACACGTCGTAGACGACCTTGATGCCCGACTCTTTCTCGAATTTGGAGATGGTGTCCGGCGCGATGTAATCGGACCAGTTGTACACGTGCAGCACTTTGTCATCGGCCTGCGCAGCGGCGGCCACGACGCCCATCAGGGACAGGGCGAGGAGGGTCTTGCCAAATGTTTTCATGTGTACAGCTCCAGTGTTATTAGGTGGCGGCTTCTAGCCATTAGTCTGGCAAGTTCGTGGCTGATGTTTCAAGCGGCTGAGCACCGATCTTCTGTAGGAGCTGCCGAAGGCTGCGAACGGCGGTGTGTCAGAAAAATCGCTTTCGCAGCCTTCGGCAGCTCCTACAGGTTTTGCGTTTAGCCTTGCAGCTCTGCCAAGGTCAGATCCAGGCACTTGCGTGCTTTCTCTATCAGCTCGTCAATCTCGGCAAAGCTGATCACCAACGGCGGAGCGATGATCATGGTGTCGCCCACTGCTCGCATGATCAGGCCGTTTTCGAAGCAGAAGGTTCGACAGATCATGCCAGCGCCTTTGCCGGTGTAACGCTCGCGGGTCGCCTTGTCCTTGACCAGTTCAATAGCCCCCAACAGGCCGACGCCACGGACTTCACCCACCAGCGGATGATCGCTCAGCTCACGCAGACGTTTCTGCAAGTATGGTGCCGTTTCAGCCTTCACGCGCTCGACGATCCGCTCTTCACGCAGGATGCGAATGTTCTCCAGCGCCACGGCAGCCGCCACCGGATGCCCTGAATACGTGAAGCCATGGTTGAAATCGCCCCCTTCGTTGAGCACCACCACCACTTCATCGCGCACGATCAGGCCACCCATGGGGATGTAACCCGAGGTCAGGCCTTTGGCGATGGTCATCATGTCCGGTTTGAGGCCGTAGAAATCGCTACCGAACCACTCACCCGTGCGGCCAAAGCCACAGATCACTTCATCGGCGACGAACAGGATGTCGTACTTGGCGAGGATCTCTTTGATCTTCGGCCAGTAGCTCTCAGGCGGCACAATCACGCCACCCGCGCCCTGAATCGGCTCGGCGATGAACGCACCGACGTTGTCCACGCCCAGTTCGAGAATCTTCCTCTCCAACTGCTCGGCGGCCCAGATGCCGAATTCGTCCGGCGTCATGTCGCCGCCTTCACCAAACCAATACGGCTGCGGGATATGCACAATGCCAGGGATCGGCAAGTCGCCCTGCTCGTGCATGTAGGTCATGCCGCCAAGGCTCGCGCCAGCGACGGTCGAGCCGTGATAGCCATTGACCCGGCTGATGATGGTTTTCTTGTTCGGCTGGCCCTTGATCGCCCAATAGTGGCGGACCATGCGCAACATGGTGTCGTTGCCTTCGGAGCCTGAGCCGGTGAAGAACACGTGGTTCATGCCTTCAGGGGCGATGTCGGAAATGACCTTGGCCAGCTCCAGCACCGGCGGGTGAGCCGTCATGAAGAACAGGTTGTAGTACGGCAATTCCCGCATTTGCTTGGCAGCGGCATCGGCCAGCTCATCGCGGCCGTAACCGATGGCGACGCACCACAGGCCGGACATGCCATCAAGGATCTTGTGGCCTTCGCTGTCCCACAGGTACACACCGCTGGAACGGGTGATGATCCGCGGGCCGACTTCCTTGAGTTGCTTGTAATCGCTGAATGGCGCCAGGTGATGCTCGCTGCTCAGGGCTTGCCATTCGCGCGTCTTGGGATTCTTGGAACTCATTACACAACTCCATATGCTTGCATGACCATTCGCGATGGAATGCAATTTCCTGTAGGAGCCCACTTGTTGGCGAGGCGTCAGAACTGCTTGCTCAGGAACATTGCCTCGCCAACAAGTTGGCTCCTACAGGTTTGGGTTATCTCGCATCAAACAGCGAAAAGCAGGAATTCCCGCTCCCACGAGCTGATCACGCGCTTGAAGTTTTCATGCTCGGCACGTTTGACCGCGACGTAACCTTTGATGAATTTCTCACCCAGGTATTTCTCGACGGTCTTGCTGTTTTCCATGCGTTCCAGCGCGTCTTCAATGGTCAGCGGCAGACGCAGGTTGCGACGTTCGTAACCACGGCCGACCACCGGTGCGCTCGGGTTGATGTGTTCAACCATGCCAATAAAGCCGCATAACAGGCTCGCAGCGATGGCCAGATAGGGGTTGGCGTCAGCGCCCGGCAAGCGGTTTTCCACGCGACGGTTCTGCGGCCCGGCATCCGGTACGCGCAGGCCCACGGTGCGGTTTTCTTCGCCCCACTCCACGTTCACTGGCGCCGAGGTGTCCGGCAGGAAGCGGCGGAACGAGTTGACGTTGGGCGCGAACAGCGGCAACAGCTCGGGGATCAGCTTCTGCAAGCCGCCGATGTGCTGCAGAAACAGCTCGCTCATGGTCCCGTCTTCGTTGGAGAAGATGTTCTTGCCGGTCTTGATGTCGATGATGCTCTGGTGCAAGTGCATGGCGCTGCCCGGCTCGCCTGTCATCGGCTTGGCCATGAAAGTCGCGGCGACATCATGCTTGAGCGCGGCTTCGCGCATGGTGCGCTTGAACACCAGGATCTGGTCAGCCAGGGAAAGGGCGTCGCCGTGACGGAAGTTGATTTCCATCTGCGCCGTGCCGTCTTCGTGGATCAGCGTGTCCAGATCGAGGTTCTGCAGTTCGCACCAGTCGTAGACGTCTTCGAACAGCGGATCGAATTCGTTTGCGGCCTCAATGGAGAACGACTGACGACCCGTTTCAGGGCGTCCCGAGCGACCGACTGGCGGCTGCAATGGATAGTCAGGGTCGTCGCTGCGCTTGGTGAGGTAAAACTCCATTTCCGGCGCCACAATCGGCTGCCAGCCATGGTCGGCATATAACTTGAGGACCTTCTTGAGCACGTTGCGCGGCGACAGCTCGATGGGGTTGCCCTGCTTGTCGTAGGTGTCGTGGATCACCTGCGCGGTAGGCTCGATGGCCCATGGCACGACGTACACGGCGTTGGCATCCGGGCGACAGAACATGTCGATGTCCGCCGGGTCCAGCAGCTCGTAATAGATGTCGTCTTCGACGTAATCACCGGTCACCGTCTGCAGCAACACGCTCTCCGGCAAGCGCATGCCCTTCTCGGCAATGAATTTGTTGGTGGGAGAAATCTTGCCGCGGGTGATCCCGGTGAGGTCTGCAATCATGCATTCGACTTCGGTGATCTTGTGTTCTTTCAACCAATCGGTGAGCTGGTCGAGGTTGGTACTCATAAATACCTCAGGTGGTCTTGGTCCTGATTGCGAATCAGGGGTTGGCTGACGCATCGGCGTCGCGTTGTACTGAGCGCTTTCGGCAGGCATCGCCAAACGCTTGAAAGATAGCAAGGTAATCCGGATTTGCGCTGACTTGCCACTCAGGATGCCATTGCACACCCAGAGCAAATGCCGCGCTGCCCTCTACCGACACGGCTTCGATCAAACCGTCCGGTGCAGTGGCTTCCACCCGCAGGCCGGGCGCCAGGCGCTCGATCCCCTGCCCGTGAATTGAATTGACACATATCTCGCTGGCCAGCCCCAGGCTAGCCAATACACCACCGGGCTGAACGTGCATGGCATGGCTGGGCGCATACTGCACCTCCACCGGCTCATTGTCCGGCTCACGATGATCCATGAAGGTGCCAGTTTCATGAACACGCTGGTGCAGGCTGCCGCCAAACGCCACATTTAGCTCCTGAAACCCTCGGCAAATACCCAGAATAGGAACACCAGCGGCCACGGCAGCACGAATTAGCGGTAAGGTGGTGCGGTCGCGTTCGGGATCATGAGCAGTACCCGGCGCGCTGGCCGGGCCACTATAGTGGTAGGGTTCGACATTGGAAGGCGAGCCGGTGAACAACAGTCCATCAAGGCTGGCAAGGATTTCGGCAGGGTCGAGCAGAGGTCCCAGCGACGGCAGAATCAGCGGCAAGCCCTTGGCAGCTACAGCTACCGCCCGGACATATTTGTCGCCACTGACATGATAAGCATGAGCACCGATCTGCTGGGTGCAGGCGGTAACGCCAATCAAGGGCAGGCGTGACATGGGACCCCCGTGTTGTTGCTGTTTTGGGTTGAATCGAGCTTAGCCTTGTTCATTTTTTTCCACAACCGTGCCGTAAAAAATACAACACAGCCGCTACAGGCCCCGATTTTAGAAGCCTCCGGCGCCTGATCAGTTGCCCTGTATTGCAGAAAAAATGGCCGTTTTGCGCCTTTGCAGGGCAACAGATGGCTCCCTTGACTTCATCATGGCTTTCGGATTGACTGAATCCCGTAAAGCTCAATGATTGATATTTTTAACAACAAAGGTGTTGCATCATGTCGGTACCCCCGCGTGCCGTTCAGCTTAACGAAGCGAACGCGTTCCTTAAGGAACATCCTGAGGTTCTGTACGTTG